>Ga0193726_1000179_pt1 | contig 87675 bp, 71 predicted proteins | sample H2c1metaG_FD_144928 | JGI IMG/M metagenome (GOLD analysis project Ga0193726, IMG submission 144928) | Soil microbial communities from a riparian zone of the East river system, Colorado, United States - H2c1 | ecosystem: Environmental > Terrestrial > Soil > Riparian zone | place: USA: East River... | reverse complement strand
GGGGCTATTTCATGTCGCGGGCCGCAGGCCCTCGGCGGACGATGTAGCGGGTCCCAGTAGGTCGGCCGCAACGCCGAGCCATGGATGGGCCAGTCAACGCGCCCTGCGACAGGCCGGCCATCGGAACCGATCGGTGCGTCGGGAGCGACCGCCGCGGCGGGTGCGAGTCGTTGCGTCTGCTCGAAAGGGCGCTTAGAGCGCGGCGTTGCCCATGTACCGCATTTCTCTAACCGCCGTGCGTTCCCGCGCCTTATCTCATCACCGCCTGTTTTAGTTCGGTGTCGGAGTCCGGCCCTGCAACAATCGCGTTTCCCCAATCGTCGAGTGTCGCCCCCTCGTGGCCCAGCCAGGTACGGGGGCGTATCGTCCTGCGCGCAATCTCATTCTCCGCAATTCTCTGTGCAAGGCCGCTCGTCACCGGCGCCTTGCTTAACAAGCCAGCGGCCGCGGTCCGGCCGGCGCCCGCAACCTTCTGGCCCACCGTATACAAGCCAAACCCGCCCAGCGCGCCAAGCATATCGCCAGTCGTGTTGAGCCACTGCCGCTGACTATCATCCGGCTTCACATCGCTATTCGCCACCGCTTGGTTGACCGCCTCGTTGAAAGAACCCGCGGTCCTGCCGCTAACCCCGGCGGCAGCCATCTCTTTGGCGAAGTATTTTTCCGGCTCGGTGGCTGCCGGCTCGACGAACATGCGAGCCAACGACGGCAGCTTTCGAGCACCCTGCACGCCTACGCGCGCAGCCGCGCCAAGAACCCCGGCCGCGGGGACTGCAGCCGCACCAATTTCCTCGCCAAATCGTCGCCCGATACGCTCCCGGGCGCTACGCGGCTCCGGGTCTTCCTGCGGCCGGCCCATGACGGCCTGGGCGCCACGCGTCGGCAACACCAGGAGCTCATCGAATTGCTTGCTGCCGCCGACGGGGTTCGTGACGTAGGGGACTTCGGCGCCTGTCGTCTTGTTGAGCGCCCAAATGCCGGCGTTGACCGGCAACGACGCAAGGTCGACAGGCAGGCCGAGGATGGATGAGACGCCTTTGCGTACGCCAATCGCCGCCTGTGTCCCGTAGCCATTCATTATCGCATTCAGGCGGTCGGCTGGCGATGACGTTTGCTGGTCGCCGTCTGGCGCCACTCCGTACTCGTCCATCATCGCCTTCAGGCGGTCGGCTAAGGATAACGCTTGCTGGCCGCCGTCTGGCGCCCCCGAGATGTAGTCACCCATTACGGCACCACGCTTCTGTGGCACTCAGGGCGGTCTGCGGACTCGTAGCCACACGCGGGCAGCGGCTTAGGGTCGCTCATATGCCGGCTAAGATCTCTTTGGGTTAAGGCGCTCGGCTCGCCGGCCAAACCTGGCGAACAACTTCGCGGCTGCCCGAGTGCCGCGCTTGTCGGGACAGACGTAGAATAACATCCGCACAGCCAGGAAATAAACAAAAGCGACCGAGCCAGGTAGTTACTCGACGTGCCACGCGATCAGCTTCGACATGCTGTGCAGCGGAAGCGGTCGCCGCGCCATCGCCTTAGGCAGTGAACCCATAAACGGGCTCTACTCGGACCAGCGTACGGATGTCCGCTTCCGCGGTTAAGGCGGACTTAATCCGCGCCCCTCACCATCACGCAAAAGTGCCAAATGCAGACATTCGACAGACACCAGCCGGACGCCCGCGGTAGGTCCGCGCAAGCGTTGCCCTCAACGAAATCCGGCCTTTTTCATCCCCTCGAGCATTTGATTCTCCGCCTCCTCCGTGCCGAATTGAGCCGCGAACGTCCGGGCTTCAAGGAATGGCCATAAACGCGCGACGATAGCGCGTTCGCGTTCTGCATCCTGCTGTCGGTTTAGAGTCCCGTAAGTGGCGGCAAGCACCGGACGTGTCATCATCTGCATATTGCGCCCTGGATTACGGGAAAGGCTACGGTCGCAAGCATCGACGGCCTCGGTGTACCGGCGAAGAAAGTAGTACGCCGTGCAAAGTCCTACGGGTGCGAAGCTATTGGCTCGGTCAAAGCGGAGCGCACCCTCCAACCACGGCAATGCCTCCGCGGCTCGACCCGCCCACACCAAGATGACGCCGCGATAGGCATAGTTGTCCGCATCGCTCGGATTATACTCGAGCGCGCGGTCGATTTGCGCCAGTGCGAGATCGGAGCGCTTCCTGAAAAGATTGATGTAACTGAGCACGCGATAGGCCCGCGTTGTTGCCGGATCCAGCGCCAGCGCCTTGTGGGCGAGCGCTTCCGCGCGTTCGAGATCTTCCGCGCGGAATTCGGACCATCCTGATACGACGGCCTCGTAGTATGAGTCGGCCAATGCCGCATAGGCGTCGGCGTAGTTGGGATCCAGGTCAATGGCGCGCTGGAAGAGCGCGCTCGCCTGATCGTTGCTGTCACGCGTGTCATGCGACAAAGCTCCCCGACCGCGCAGAACGTACTCGTACGCCGCGAGGTTGCTGGTCGGTTTTGCCAGAGCGCGCTCCCGCTCGAAGCGGGTCAGCTCCACTGCCGCTGCGCCGACGACGCTCTTGGCGATCGTGTCCTGCACGGCGAAAATATCGTCAATCTCGGCATTGTACGTTTCTGACCAGATGAGCCGCCCCGTCGTCGCCTCGGTCAATTGGCCGCCGACCCGAACACGATTGCCGCTACGCCGGATGCTGCCGTCGAGCAGATAGCGCGCATTCAGAAGGCGTCCAATTTCCGCAGGGGCGACGTTCGAGCCCTTGAACGGGAAGCTGGAGGATTTCGAGATCACGAGCAGGTTCGAGAAACGGCCGAGTGCGGCAATGACGTCTTCGGTGATCCCGTCGCTGAAGAAAACATCGGCGGCATCGCCGGACAAGTTCTTGAACGGCAGCACCGCCACCGAAGGACGCGCCTCGAGCCGAGTTGCAGAGGCGAGGGTCGACACTTCGACGGGCTTGGCCGCGGAGCCAAGCCCGACCAGGAGTCGACCCGCATCCATGTAAAGCGCCCACCCAGAAAAACCGGCCGCCACTATTGCAGTGGCTCCTGCCGCCGCAACAAGGGGCCAGCGCCTTCTTCGCCGGGGTGCCGCGGCCGCCACCTCCGCCGCGTAAGCGCGCACCGGCTCGACGATATTCTTTACACGATGGCTACCGAGCGAGCGGTAACGGAAATTGGGCTTGTTCTTGACCTGCTCATAAACGGTCTGAGAGATGCAAATCGTACCGGGTTTGGCGAGCGCCTGCAGCCGGGCGGCAATGTTGATGCCATCGCCAAAGATGTTGTCCCCATCGACGATGACGTCGCCCAGATTGACACCGATCCGTAGCTCGAGACGACGTTCGGGCGGGATTGGTTCGTTGATGGCATGCGCTGCTTGTTGCATCTCGACGGCGCAAGTTAGCGCGTCGACCACGCTCGAAAAATCAGCCAGCAAGCTATCGCCCGCGGTACCAACGATCCGGCCATTTTGGGCAACTATCAAAGGGTCGACAGCCTGGCGCAGACGCCCAAGCGCTTGATGCGTACCCGTATCATCCTCACCCATCAGGCGGCTGAAAGCTACCACATCGGCATGGAGGATCGCGGCGAGCTTCCGCTTCCGGGAGGAAGCGCCCTCCGGAGGTTGAGGAGGGACATCAACCTTGGCTGCCAAGCGGATGTATTTAACCTCGCTTTAGCTAACTAGGGCTACATTCGATCTCGCTGCGGTTGACCACGAATGCACTGGCGCAACGTCCGCGCGAGGAGGATAATCCATCAAGCGCCGACACCGTGAGCGCCTCGGAGGAAGATCATGCCAAGAGCTTATCTTCTTACACTGAATCGGTGTGCGACACTACTCGCCCTGCTGTTCGCGGCGCTGTTCGCATCTGCTGCCCGAGCCGACGAACCGAGGCTCTCGATCAGTGGCTACGATCCGGTCGCCTATTTCACTGACGGGAAAGCCGTACAGGGCAAGGCGAAGTTTGAATACGTGTGGCGCAAACAGCGCTGGCGCTTTGCCAGCGGTGAGCACCGCGATCTTTTCATCAAGGATCCGCAGCGCTACGCACCCCAATACGACGGTTATTGTGCGATGGGTGCGTCGATCGACGCTGCGGCGCACAAGGACACCGTGGATCCAGAGGCCTGGGCCATCGTCGACGGCAAGCTTTATTTGGTACACAGCAGCTATTGGCTGGAGCAATGGCGCGCAAAGGCCAAGGAGTACATCAAGCAGGCTGACAAGGACTGGCAGGCCGTCGCGGATCTTCCGGACCCGGTGATCGTTGGATCTCCCTGTGCTACTTCCCCGCCTACAAATGCGGTCACAATGCGCGACGGGAAGCGTTTGCTGGTAATTGGCGCCCAGGTCCCGCGCGACGAGGCCGGCAACGTCGTCGGGAAGGGCGATATGCGGGCACAGATCGAGCAAGTCGGCAAGAACGTTGGCACCTGCCTCAAGGTCGCTGGAGCAACAGTCAACGATATTGCCTTTACGATCACCTCAGTCTCGGCGCCTGCCGAGTTCGAGAAACACGCCGATCTGCTGCCACGCTATTTCGGGCCGCCTTCGCTGGAGAGTAAAATCTCCACGGCGCAATTATCCAATCCAGACTTCCTGCTGCAAGTCGAGGCCTTCGCGGCGATCAAGTAAGCACCGGACATCGACCGAGACGCCAAGGAACACTTTGGGTCAGACTCGGAGGTGACAGCCGGTCCGCGTTATGACGGCTTTCCCTCTGGAAGCGGACGCCCCTCCGCGCCCAGGTAACGTCGGCTTCGAGGTCTAAGGCTTGCCGACAAATGCAATGGAGGCATTGTCCAAGTCTGGAGAGAAGACCCGGGCCGGCGGAATGTTCGTTCCGCGGTTTACTCCGATAGGGGCCTTGTCCCTTTCGAGGATCATGCGTGACTTTCCCTTGAGTGAATTGGGCCTCAACTTGGACGGATCTTTGGGGTCGATGTCGAAGCCATCGTTGAAGACGAAGGTCGTTTCCTTGAAACAGGCGACTTGAACGCCCATGATCTTGGCCAATCTGTCCATGAAGCGCGTCGCGGCTCCGGCCGTGCAGTTGGTGAACGCGAGACGGGTGACACCTGCAGCCTTCAACGCCTTGCCCATCTCGTCGAGGGCTGTGAAGGCCAGCAAGCGGCCCTCCTGGAGCGAAGTATCCGGTCGCTTCTTGGTCTTGGCGAAGACCTCGTCGGCCCTCTTGATCGCTGCTTCGTCCTCGGCTTTGCGCGTCGGCGGATTGGCAAACTGCCTCGTCTCTACGTAGCGGGCGATAGAGTCATCCCAAAACAGGCCTTTCTTGACGGTCGCCGCCTCCGTCCAGACCTTTCCGACATCGGTCTCCGTCGGATCCCAGTTGATCATCCCGCCGTCAGGATCGAACGAATTAGTCCCAATCGGCACTGCCCCCCCATGACCGCTGGCGACGATGACGACGCCACCTGACCCCGCCGCAGTGGCCGCAGCCTTGACCGTATCCACGATGGGGGCCCAACGGTTCGCCCCTGCGGCAAAACCAGGGATCGTGAAGACCCTGCGCACCCGCACGGCCCACTGAGGGCCAGGAAAGGCGGTCTCCTGCGCCGCTTCGGAGCCCGCGCCAGCGAACTGGTTCGCCCAATCCAATTCGACGCGTGCCGAAGCGCTATGGACAACGACAGCCTTCATGAGGCAGGCCCCCTTACCCTAAGAGGAGAATCTAATTCCCGCACAGGAATTTGTGGCAAACGTTCTCATTTCGAGCTTTGCCATATCGGCGTCGAGACTGGCGATCGTCATCTTCCCGACGATACCATCCGGTTGGGTCTGATAGCTGCGATTGATGATCTGGCGCTTGCGCTTGTAGTCCAAAACGGCGTTGACGGTCGAGGTGCCATAGAGCTTCTCTCGCAACTCCGCGGGGTCTATCAAAGGCCCCTCTATCGTGATCAGTGCTCGTTGAATCTTCGCCACATGCTCGCCCTTGGCGTCCTTAGTGACGTGCGCCGAGTCCTTGACCAGGCAGTCCTGCAGCTTCTTGTCGTTTCGAAAGTGACGAGACACGAGGGGCATAGAGATCCTCTTCCGTGCTGAACGTGCAGCCCAGGATGATGATACTGATACTTTGCGCTGAATAGCGACAGCAATGCTACACGCTTTTAGCGTCCGCCACTCTCATCTCACATATTCTCCATCCGCCTTGGTGACGTCGAGCACGGTGCCGGCTCCGCGCTGAAACCGGACCCACTCTTTCGGCACAGGCGACGACGGTTGAAACGGTGCGACCAGATGGTTCGCGACAGCTCTTCACGATGCGCGATCAGGGCGGTTATTTGGAGTCAATCAACGAGATTCCAGAGCCGCATATCTGCCAGCGAAGGGCACCGGAAGCGGTGGCCATGCACCGGGCAATACACACCGACACCGTGAACTCTCCGTTCACCGTCAAGAGCTGCGTTGCTTCGTCTTCGACGACCTTCCCGCCAATGAGGGCAATCTGTTCGACGGCAGAGGCAACGACCTCCGGATGCAAGGCGCGTAGCGCCCGATTGATCTCGATGTAGCGAAAGTCCCGATCGGGCGTGAAGCCGACCAGCTGATAAGCTCTTGCCAGGCTGCCGAAGCGGGCTCTGTAGGTCGAACTGGAGGGAAGGTCGGCTGCTTCGTCGATTATAAGGCCTGAGAGGCTTCCCCTGGCCTGATAGAGACCCCGTAGGCGCTCCAGGATGTCCTCGTCGGACAATCGGCGAGAACGGTTCTGGATGATGGCCTGGGCTGCATCGAACAGGTGTCGGTCCACGATGGGTTCGAAGGCCCCGTTGGACCTGATCCACATGTCCGGACTGTTCCGGACGCGGAGCTTCTTCAGTTTGTAGGACATGCGGTTCCAGACGTTGTCCCCAACGTACTTGGGGGTTGGTTAGGACTTGATGGACGCGACCGCCAGTCCATTTGCCACCGTCCTCGGTCGGCACCTCGCGGCTGTTCAGCAGGTCAGCGATCTGCGGTTCAAGCATGCCTTCCTCTACGAAGGCCTTGTACATCCAGCGGACTGTTTCGATTTCCACCGGCGCACCGGGAACCAGGATGACCCGGTCGGTCTGGATGCTCTTGTGCTCGCCCCGGGCAAGCTGGCCTTTGTGGACACCGTTTTGGTCGACGAGCATACGCCGCAGGCCATAGCCGGCAGGGCCGCCTTGACGAAAGCCGATCTCAATCAGTCGACACTGACCTGCGAAGACCTTTGCTGACAGCTCGCGGCTGTACTCGCCGGCCATCGCGCGCTTGACGCCTTTGACGATGGTCGACACTGGGCTGCCGTCGTTCTCGAATTGCTCGGCGCAATACTGGACGGCGATGCCTGCTCGGCGACAGATGTACTCGTAGTAAGCGCTCTCATCGGCATCTTGGAACCGCCCCCAGCGGCTGATGTCGTAGACGAGAATGGACGAGAAGTCGGCGTCCCCGTTCTGAACGTCTCGGATGAGCCGCTGAAGCGCGTCCCGGCCGTCTAGACGCAGGCCACTCTTGCCTGCGTCCGCATAGGTTCGAACGATCTCCAAGCCTCGCCGCTCCGCGTATTGGAGAATTGCGTCGGACTGATTTTCTGTTGAGTACCTCTGATGGTCGGTCGACATGCGGACATACTGCGCGGCTCGGCCAAGTGGTCGAGGATCGGCGTGGTCTTGACCGCTACGCCGGCGACCTCTCGTCGGCGCGATACCGCCAATAACACCGGGCGGTGGAACCACGAATTCAGAGTGCCCGCCCGAACCAAGGCGAGATCCAGTACTCATTGCTGACGTCCCTCGAATTTAGGGACGCTAGCTGTGGAGTAGCGTTATGTCTGTTCCGATTAAGGGCAATTCTTTGCATGATTCGGGCAAAGAATTGCACCCTGTACCGCGACGGCGTCGCCGAGGAAACGGCTACTCGGTGGCGGTTTCAAAGGCTCTCAAGATCCAGGTGAACGCCTCGTCTCACGCGACCAAGAAATTGATGAGGTGGACGGGCGCCAGCGAAAGGACCGTTAAGGGCTGGCTGTCGGGCACCAACGGCCCGTGCGGAGAGCACCTCGTGGAGCTGATGGAAAAGTCGGACGAAGTGTGGGACAGCCTCCGGAGACTGACCAAGCGTCCTTCGGTCGAAGTACGTCATCTTGTGGCTCTAAAAGTCAGTCTGGAAGTCGCGTTGGCTTCCATCGATGCGATTCTGATCGTCTCGAAAAGAATGGACGGCCAAAGCTAAATTAAAGACAGGCCCTTCAATGAATTGCCAACGATGCTGAAAACGTGATTTTAGCCAGAACCCCAAATGCATATTAAACATGCAAATCGGTTGTATGCAGGGGCGGTGGAAATCCGTATAGTTGAATTGGTCGAGCGACGCGCAGTGGACTGCGTACTGTTTGCGAGAAGCGAGCGCAGCGGCGTTCCGCATAAAACGTCAGCGCTTCTGTCTTTTCGTCGTACGATATTCTCTGGCAGCGACTGTCATATCGTCTGATCGCCTTTCTGCAGCCGCTTGGCAGATCGTCAGGAGATCTGAAACGATTGGTGAGCATCAATTCGTGATCCGCGGCTGAGCAGAAGGAAGCCGTTGTCGGGATCCGGAGAGTGGCGCAATCCGTCATGGGAAATCTCGCCCTTATCGATCTGATCGCGCCCTACGTTCTTAAGGGCGAGAATCTCGGTACCAATCACGCGGCGCTCTCCGTCATTCGCGTCACGCAATATGACATGGCCTCGGATGATTTCGGCATCGTGGTCCGCGGTCGCGCCGAATTCGATGGCAGCGGATTGTTCGATCTCAGCGGAGGGCTGAAGATCGTCGGCAAGAACGAGGCAGCACCGCCCTTCGATCCGAGCAAGCGCGATCCGGTCTTCGATTGGGGCCAAACCGCCCTCGAGTTTGAGCTGTTCGTGCCGCGCGACGGCTCCCTGATCATCGGCCAGGGCGCCGGCACGATCACCGCTGCCGGATTCTCCCAGACTAAGGACGTGCTCGACGTCTGGGACACGCTGCCGGTAGATCCGGCGCCTTCAGATTATCCGGCAAGCGGTTTTGTACTCGACCTGATCCTCGATCTGCCCGCGGTACGGCCGCCGTTTCTGCATCCTGCCAAAATGGACGATCGCGGGTTGCTGATCCCCGACGACAGCATCAAGGAAGTTAGTTTGACGTTGCCGCGCGCCCGCTTTCGGCTCGCGCACGGCAATCCGCTCGGCAGCCAGCTCGTCTTCCAGCTTGTCTCGGCCGGCACGAGCGGGCTCGACGATCCAAGCGACATTGGTGTCGCCGACCTGATCGAGATGAGTCCGCCTTACGCCTTCATCGGTGGCAAGGACGACAAGATGTGGGGTGTCGGCTTCCGCAAGGCCGTGCTCGATCTGTCCAACGACACCACACCGCCCGAGGTGGTCGACAAGTTCGGCTTCGGCGACGACTGGGGTGGGCTTTATCTTCCCGAATTGCGCGTCTTCTTTGCGCCGAACTGGAAGAACCTGGCGTTCGATGCCGGCGTCACCGATCTGCTGCTCGGTCTCGGCGGGAGCCACGGCGTATCGGGCGACTTTGAGCTGGACGTGATCCGCCAGGGTGGGGGTGATCTCGTGCTCGGCGCCCGCTTCTTCGACGCCAACGGCAAGGCCTATGGCCTCCAGTTCACTTCGAAGACCACGGCGACGGTCGCGCTGCCAGCCCAGACGCGCATGGTGGTCGACATCCAGGGCGGGATGCCGCCCTACACCACGACGCTGTCGGTCGTCGAGCACGACGACGACAGCGGCGGCGATTCGGATCCGTCGACACCGCAGGAAGGCCGCCTGTTCAACATCCAGTTCGGCCTCCCCGACCACACGCGATCGATTCTCACGATCAAGGCGAAGGACAGCGCCTCCGGCACCGCCAAGGAAGCGACACTGACGATTACGGCGACGTTGCTCCAGCCGCAGACCACCCTTGCCAAGCCTGGCGACACGGGCACCGGACCCAACAAGAAGGCGGAGCCGGATCACGCAACGATCGACCCGAACATCATCATCCTGTTCGAGAACGACGATCGCACCGTCGTCACGCTGTCGACCGATCCGCAGAATCCGCACCTAATGTGGTCGGTGGTCGACCCGCCGGGCGGTGCCGAAAGCGGCCCCGCCAAGACGTTCGACGTACCGCTCGCGCCGGGTAATGCCACGACGGTTCGCGCGCGGCTGCCGGCGATCACGGTCGACCCGCAACGGATCTATTACTTCAAGATCAGCAGCCCACCGGCGCTGGGCAACGCGCAGGCTCCCGCCTCCGATTTTGCCAACTTCGCCGGCGACGTTTCGACCACGCCGGCGCGCTCGATCTTACCGAACGACGGCTTCGACCCGGCATCGCAGTCGCCGTTCGCGGTCGACGCGCAGATTTTCGAAACGATCGTGCCGGCGGGCAGCACGATCACCATCAAGGGCGAAGCGACCGTCGAGAACGACGGCTCGAACTTAATCACCAACTACCATCTGGCGCGTCGGCGCGCGTTGGTCGTGCGCGAGGGCCTGAAGGCGCGGCACGGCGGGCGCAATTTCACCTTCAAGGTCGATCCGGATCCAGACGAGCCTAGCGGCTATCCGGGACCGGATGGCATCTTTCCGTCGATCGGCGACTGGCAGGCGGACTGGCAGAGCCATACCGGACCCGTCGGACAGCGTCGCGAGCATTGGTCGGCCACCGTGACGCTGCCCTCCGGCCTGAACCAGCCGGAGAAGAGCAGCCAACGCACGATCACCCGTCCGGCCAACACCACCGGACCGGCCCCCACGCCCACGGTCAACGATCCGCCCGCACCGCACGAGCCGCCGCCGCCCAGCTGGTTCCGTTCCGCCGCACTCAAGCTGCGCGTCGTGCAGGATTCGCTGATCGCCGGCGAGATCGACATGGAGATCGACCTGCGCACGGCGGCGGAGGAGCGCGTCACGGCAAGCGGCCAGGTTCCCGGCGGCGCGGTGCCGCCGCCAGGCCAGACCTTGCAGAACGGCACGCCGCTTGGCCCTGACAACCCATCCGACGGCATCACCAAAATCCGATTCCTGGTGCAGAAGGACCAGGCAACCGGCGTGCTGACCTTGTCGGTACAGTTCGGAGCCGATCCGGCCGATAAGGACGGTCTGTTCGCCATGGGCTGGATGCCGGGCCAGACGGTGCCGCCGAACAAGGATATTTGGCTCACCCTGGCCGGTGCCTATTTGTCGTTCTGGCCGATGCTGGTCGACTTCGCCGACGGTAATCAGGGCGGCCTGCTCGACGCGTCGCTGAGTTCGGCATCGCTCGCCATACCCGGCGCCGTCGCGCTGATCCCGTGGTTCAGGGTTGAACGCATCATCCTGTTCGGCGGCGAAGCGCTGGAGCAGGGCGGCGCGGGCCAGGCGCGGGGCTACTTCCTGTTCGACGTCGAGACCGACTGGTCGGCCGACATCTCGATCGGCGGTGTCGACCTGGTGAAGATCGACCGCGAGTTCCCGCTCGCCGTGCGCTACAAGGCAATCGGACTGGGCTTCGGCGACGACGGCACCGACACGACCAGCTTCCCGCTGCGGCCGGTGTTCGACGCCTCGCGCGGCTTCACCATCGACGTGGCGCGCGGCGGCTCGATTCATGTCGCCGACCCGTTCGCCAAGTTCCTCAAGATCCTTGCGGCGCGTCTGTCGCGTACCAATCCGCTGACCTTCGAGATCGATATCGGTTGTGGCATCGACCTCGGCGTCGTCTCGATCGACCGGGCCCGGCTGCGCGTCTACCTGGAGGAGCCGCTGCGCGCGCCTGAGCTGACGGCATTCGGCGCCAGCATCGACGTGCCGGGCGCCATCGCCGGCAGCGGCTATCTCGAGCTCGGGCCGGGTGCCGCGCCCAACACGAGCAAGATCGGCGGCCAGATCGATCTCACGATCCGGCCGATCAGCCTGCGCGTCGCGGCGGCGTTCGAGATGCAGGAGGTGGTCGACCCGAACGATGCGACGCGCAGCGCCACGGCGGTCTATGTCGGATTGAACGTCGTGCTGCCGGTGGGCATCCCGCTCGCCAACTCCGGCCTCGGCATCTTCGGCTTCCGCGGGATCTTCGGCATGCACTATGCGCGAAACGCCACGCTCGGCGGCAATACTGCGGCGCCAGCGCTCGGTTGGCTGCAGGCGAGCGAGGGCCAACCGCACCTCATCCAGTCGCCGGTCCATCACAACATCCTGTGGACGCCGCAGATCGACAACTGGGCGTTCGGCGTCGGCGTGCTGATGGGCACGATGGAAGGCGGCTTCATCCTCAACCTCGACGGCACGCTGCTGCTGGAGCTGCCCGGGCCGCGCGTCGCGGTGGTGATGAACGCGCGGATCATCTCACCGCCGCCCTCGGTCGGAGAGATGGGCAACAAGGGCGGCATCCTGGCGATGATCGAGATCACGCCAGACCACCTGCTGATCGGCGCGATCATCGACTACGACATCTCGAGCCTGATCAAGATCCACGTCCCAATCGAATCGTTCTTTGACTTCAACGACGCCAGTGACTGGCACTTCTATCTCGGCCAGCGCGCTGCGCCGGTCTCGGTCAACGTGCTCGATATCATCAAGGGGACCGGCTACCTGATGCTTCAGGGCAACGGCCTGCCTGCCCTGCCGGAGAGCCATCTGCCGGCCGTGACCGGTTTTGCCATCGGTGCCGGCGCCGCCGCTTCGTTCACCTGGGGCGATACCGACGTCGGCCTCTATCTCAAGGTCTCCGGCGGCTTCGATGCCGTGATCGGCTTCGACCCGTTTCTGCTCGCCGGGCACTTCGTGCTATCGGGCGAGTTGCGCCTGTTCATCGTGTCGGTCGGGGCCTCGGCGGATCTCGACATCCAGGTCGTCGGCGAGTCGGACGACTTCAAGACCTACATTCACGGCGACGCGTGCGGCCATGTCGACTTTTTCTTCTTCTCGGTCGAAGGCTGCGTGTCGATCGACTTCAACAGCCACAGTGACAATCCCCCACTGCCCGGGCTGGTGCAGAAGCTGTCGCTGAAGAGCCGCTCGCCGGCGCTGCTGGTCGGCAGCGGCGTCGACCGGCCGATCGATGCGAGCCTGGGCGAGGGCGTCGAGCAGGGCGGCGCGCCGGCTGGCAACGATCCGCGGTTGCCGGTCGTGCCGATCGATTCGGTCATCGTGCTCGGCATGGCGGTGCCGCCCATCGCGGCGGGATTGAGCTTCGCCGGGGCGACGGTGCTGGGCTCGACCGGCGTGACGGCCGGCAGCTTCGTGCCGCGCGGCTCGGAGAACTATCAGTACACCGTCACCGCCGTGACGTTGGAGCGCGCCGACGGCGGCCCTGCGCTGCTCGGCAGCAACGTGCCCTCGACATGGTGGACGCCGGGCGATTCGAGCAGCAACAACGTCAATGCCCAGCTTGCGCTGCTGACCTGGGAGCCCGATCCGGCGACCAAAGCCATCGAGAAGACCGACTATCGCAAGGACCAGATAAGGGATCATTGGAGCCGCACCTGCGAGGACGCCGCGCCGCCGGCGCGGGTGTTGTGGACATTCCTCGACGAGCGGCTCGGCCCATCCGTGCCGGGATGGGACCTCGAGGGCATCGCCTGGCCCGACCCCTCCGGCACGCGCCGCAAGCAACCGGCCAGGACGGACATGCTGGTCACCGAGGCATGGCGCAGCGGCGATGCGCTGATCGACGCACTGCGCGGCATTCTGCCGGCGACCGTGGTCGGCGCGCGGATCAAGTGCACCCATCCGACCGGGCCGACGCCGCCAACCGGCGGCACCCGGCCGACTCTGGGCGACCTGCTCGACCGCCTGCCGTTCAGCGCCGGTCTGGCGCGCCGGCTCGACGCCTTGTCGGCGCCGGCTGCCGCCAACCGCCTGGCGCGGCTCGCCGCACATATCGACTTCAAGCCGACGACGCGACTTCTGGAGAAGGTCGCGCTGGCCGATCCGATCCTGGTAAGCGTCGACCCGATCGCGGTGGCCGGCATGGTCGCTGCTGGGGGCGCGGTCACGCGCCAGCAGATCGGGTCGGTCTTCCTGGGTCAGCCGAGCGTCCCTGCCGCCACCACGTCCGACGCCACCTGCGACACCCGCGTTCTGCAGTCGCCGATCTTCGACGACGGCCGGCTGATCGTGTTCGGCGATCAGAAGGACCGCGCCAAGGTCAAGCAGGCGCTTGACCAGGCCGGCGTCAAGCACGGTACGCTCAACGATGTCGTGGTCATCCACACGGGCACCTTCCAGGATGCCAACGTCCTCCTGTTCGTCCGCCGCGCCCTGCTGATCGGCGACGTGACCGTCGTCCGCACACTCGCCGCCGACGGAACCGAGCTGTCGCGCGTGCCGCTGCGCGACAGCGACCTCGTCTCGGCCAAGCCCTTGCCTGGGCCGTGGACCAGCCTGGCCGGTCCGTGGGGCGCCGACGTCGCCGATGTACTTGGCTGGTCGCAGGATCCGCGCGCCTTAGGCTACATGGCGGTCTGGATCACCGCCAAGGGCAGCGAGAAGGCCGACCGCATCGAGATCGGCCTGGTCGATTCGGCGAAGAACGAGCAAGAGGCTGCCGACGCCTCGCGCAAGATGGGCTTGGTGCCGCCATATTACCTTGCGGCCTTCGACATGCTGAGCTTCGCCGAGGTGGCGCGTGCCGAGTCGGAGCAGACCGAGATCCTGCATGAGCGCCAGGTTCTGACCCAGATCCTCGGGCCGGGTCCGACCGACGACGCCTACCTGGTGCCCGACAAGCTCTACAAGGTGACGGCGACCTGGAATGGCTTGCGGCAGAGCGACAACGCGACGGCGTCCGATACGCAGACCTTCTGGTTCCGCACCGATGCGGCGGCGCCGGCGCGGCTCGACCCATGGGTGCTGCTAACCAACCCGGCAGACGGCGAGGCGCACGCCTTCCGTCTCGAGCCGGTGCAGATCGTGTTCAGCACCCACAATGTCGATCGCCTGTTCGGCGCCTACGGCAAGGAGCTGCGCGTCCGCTTCACTGCCTCCTCGGCCAATCATCCGCAGTCGACGCCGGCGGTGCCGCACCCGTTCCCGCTAAACGCCCAGTCGATCAAGCCGGTCGGCGCGGGCATCCTGTCGCCCTGGGAAGAGGCGCTGCAGGAGGTGGTGACCGAGGACGGACTCGCCTGCATCCCGATCGATGTCGACCGGGTGCGCCAGTCGGAGACGACGATCCAGATTCCGCTCGATCCGTTCACCGACTATCGCATGGACGTCGTTATGGTCGATTCCGGTGCGCCGGACAGCGCCGAAGGCACACGCATCTACCGACGCAACTTCTCGACCGGCGCCTATGACACACTGAAGCACTTCGCGTCCGACATTCAGGCCGCCTCGATCACCCATCGCGGCGTGACGGCAGGCGGCATGGAAGCCATCCGCGCCTTCTTCAACGGCCGCTCGCCGGAGGGTGCCGCGTTGGACGAGCAGCTGCGCGCCGCGGGCATCGATGCGCCAGAGCACGCGCCGGGCGCTCGCGCGCTGGTGATCTGGGAGCAGGCTGGCGCCAACCCGCCGCAGCCCGCTGCCATCCTGATCGACGCGCCGGAGCCGCTGTGGCGCAGCCGGCCCTATCCCAGCAAGGTGACCGACACGACCGGCCCGACCGACGCGACGCGCTGGGTCCTGGGCAGCCGCGACTGGCTCGCGCTGCAGACCGGCGCCGGCACCGACGCCGTTATCGCCGCCAACGGCTTCATTCGCGCGCCGGGCGATCAGCGCGTCCTGATCGTGTTCGGCGCCGGCAGCCGCGGCAAGACTTTGCACCTCGACCTGGTGCGCACCGCCAATGCCGACCCGTACCTGCCGATCGCCGAGGAACGCTATACGGTGGTCGACGTCGTGCTGGTCAGGGCGCCGTGGGAAGAGTGAGGAACCGCGATGGCCCGCATCCTCGACCCTGACCGCTTCCTGCTTGCTGGCGCCGTCATCGACTGGACGCTGGCGGCCCGACGGCACGGCAAGAACGTCGACGACATCGTCGAGAAGCGGAAAGTCGGCCCCGCCGTCGTGCAGCTGCGCTGGATCCTCGACCCCAAGCTCGGGCTGCCGACCCAGGCGTTCCAGGTCTGGCAGCGCGAGCACGACGTGGCTGGCACCGCCGCCGCGCCGCCGGTCAACCTGCAGACCTATTCCGCCCTGCCGGGTTGGCGCGCCTACGGTTGGGATGAACCGCTGGTGTTCCTGCGCGGCACGGCGACCGCCAACGCCGGCGCGACCTCCCAGCTGGTGGAGGCCTATGCCGGCGCCCCGTTCCACTCCGCGCTGGTCGGCGTGGCCGTGCTCGGCGCCGGCGCCCAGCCTTTCAGCTTCAGCGCGGCGAAGATTGCCTCGCTCGCCGTGTTCAACGGCACGGCCGGCGGCCTGGTCGGCTTCGGCGTCAACAATGCGGCGAACGACCCGGCCTGGAAGCCGATCGAGTTGGTCGGCCTGCCGGTCGATCCGGCCCAATGGTCTTCTGTGTTCGGCTGGCCGAAAGACCAGGGCCTGGTCGGCACGCTCGAGCCCCCTGCGGACGCTGCGCTCGACCGCTACCGTCGCGGCGCGCCGTTCTATGGCTGGGACGACCTGGTCGAGGCCGGCCATCCGGCGCCACCCTGGATCGACGCCGATCCGAAGGCGATCATCGAGGCGATGCGCGAGGGCAGTCTTGACGACCTGCGCACCATGATGACGACGAGGCCGCCGCACCAGCATGTCGGCTTCACCGTCAACCACACCTTGCCGCTGCAGGGCGGCGGCCACGCCGCGGCGACCACGTTTGCGCCGATCCAGGCCTTGATGCTCGGCATCAGCGCCGACCCGCTGCTCAGCCTGATCGCGGGCTTCGGCACGGCCTACGGCTACGTGTCGAAGCTCGCGTCCGGGGATGCTCCGCCCTCCACCAACCTGCCAAAGGTCTCGCCCTTCGACTTCATGGTCACCGCGTTCTACGAAAAGGGACTCGACGGCAATGGCGCCGCGGAGGAATACGCCGCCATCGTTTGTGCACCGCGACCACCCTTTCCGGTGCTGACGCCGGCCAACTTGTCCGCCCAGCTGGAAGGGTTGGCGACTCCGGCTGCGCGCGACACGCGATATCGTGCGCTGGTGCGTGCGGCCTGGGACCTGCTGCCGCAAACCACGCCGTTCAGGGTCGCGAGCTATGCCGCTGCGCGTTATGGCCTCAACCCGGTAAGCGGCACCGTGCCGTTGATGAATCCGCGCCAGGACGACCCGGGCAAGGCGCTGCAACCGATCAGCGCGACGACGAGCCAGCAGGTTGCCGACGCGACCGGGCAGTTGAGCACAATCGACGAAACGTATCTGGTCGACCCCGCCGTCGCGTCGAACCAGCTGCGCTACGGCATTGCGCACCAGGACCTGTTCGGCCAGTGGAGCACCTGGTCCGCCGCCAGTGTCTCGGTCGGCGAGCCGCCGGTCCAGCGCGTCGGCCTGGTGGCGGCGTCGGTTCAAACCACCGCGCCGGCTTCCGGCTCAATTTGCGACGCGAGCCTGGTGCTCGACTTCTCGTGGGACTGGACGGTGCGCTCGCCGAAGCAGGTCAACCTGGTCGGCCGCTTCTACGCCGCCGCCAAGCCCGGCGCGGCGCCGGGCGACCTGTCGCTGCCCAGCCTCCTGCCCACGAACTTTCCGGCCGGCACGGGCGGCGCGTTTGCGATCACCTTCCACGGAGCCGATGCCGGCTCGGTGCCGGCCAGTGCGACGCTGGCCTACATCACCGCCGACGCCAAGGCGCTGCAGACTACGCCCGTGATTGTGGCGGGGCCACGGCGCTATCGGCTGACCATAACGGGGCTCAAGCTCGACTTTGGCACCACCGGCCATGTCGGCCTGGCGCTGTGGGCGCAGGGCCTGGAGAACATGGCGCCGCAGCGCGCTGGTGCCTGGTCGTCGACGCCGCTGGTCACCAGCGCCTCCGATCCGCGCCCGCCGGTCATTGTCGCCGAGCACGAGGACGTGCAGCTCGCCAGCCTGCCCGACGCGCGGGGCGAGCATCGCGCTCGTGTCGAGTGGGACGTCTCGCCCGGCGCGACCGGCTACTACGTCTATGAAACCAACGAATCGAAGTTGCGCATCGCCGCCGGCCTGGGCGAGCCGCTGGCCAGCCAGACCCTGTCGGAGCGCCTGCTCGACCTGCGCAATGCTTTCCAGGCCAATCCCAGGCGAGAGCCATTCACGCGCATCAACAGCACGGCCTTCACGGGCACGAGCACGGAAGTGGTGATCCCGCGTGGTTCGAAGGAGATCCACCTCTATCTCGTGCTCGGCTCGAGCGCCGGCCAGGTCGAGAGCGCGTGGCCGACGCTCAGCGATCCCAAGCGGGGCAAGAGGTTCGTCGCGTTCGCCGCCCCCCTCGTGGTGCCGCCGTCGCCGCCGCGCCTCGAACTGTCGCGCCTGAAGATCGTGAGCGGCGGGGCGACCGCCTTTCGCGCCAGGCTCACCATGCGCACCAGGCCTGGCGCCCTGGTCTCGCGCGTCGACCTTCACCGCACGCGGGTCGCCACGGCCGCGCTCGAGCTCGACACTATGGGTCCGCCAATCGCGCGCATCTCCGGTCCCGATCCGACGTGGCAGGTGCAGGCCACAGCCGGCACCGGGCCAGAGGTCCAGGCACTCGGCACCATCACCGGCCAGGACGACCCCGGCGGATCGTGGGCCCGCGTCTACTACCGCGCCGTCGCGGTCGCGGCGGACGATCCCAGCCGCGGCCACTACGGCGGCCGCTCCGCGCCGACCGGCGCGCAATGGATCGTGGTGCCGCCGGCCACGTCGCCCGACCTTTCATCCATCACGGCGGACTGGCCGGGCGGCGCGCTTGAGGCGGCGCGGTTCACCTTCACCAGCTCAGCGCCGGTGCCGGACACCGACCTCGGGCCGCATCGCCTGCGCGTCGAGGTCTTCACCGTCGGCGGCGATGGCCTGCTGTCTCCGCTGTTCGCCTATCCACCGGCTTCAGGCGGCGTGGACGGTCGCCTGTCGGTCGTGCCGACTGCTCCGGCCGCGGCGCCCGCCTTGTGGCGCGAGGATATCGTCGGTGCCGCCCGCTATCGCGTCCTGGTCAACAGGACCAACCTCGCTGACACGCTGCGCATCCACGTGCTGATCACCGACCCGCTTGGCCGCGCCAGCGAGATGACGCTCGATAGTCCAGGCGGCACGCCGCTGCCGGCGCCGGACATCACCAACCTGAAGGTGACGCCCTCCGGTCCCAATCGCTTCATTCTGTCGTTCCGCTCCCAGGCGCCGTTCACCAACACGCCGCTCGGCCCCTACACGCTGAGCGTCGCCGCGACGCGGGTGGGCGGCCCCATCTTTCCGCCACCTCGTCCCGTCACCGTCAGGGCTGCCTTGCCGGCGATTGCGCCGGTCGTTGCCAGCCAGGATCCGTTCGCCGGCGCCGAGCCCATTCCGCTCCGCCAGCAACACGGAACTATCGCCATCTATCTGCGCAATCCGGCCAATGTGGCGCTGACATTGGCGGCTCCCGACGGGCGCACGGCCCAGGCGAGTCGAGGGGTACCGTGACATGGTCGATCTGATATCCCAGACCGTTCTCACCCCGGTCCTCGCGGCCAATGACCTGCAAAGCCATGGCCTCGATGCGTTCGGCCTCACGGTGCCGAACCTGTCGCCGGTCTGGGCCGGCAGCACGCCCGCCTCGGGCGACTACGATGCGAGCGCGCTCACGCTCAGGCTCACCGGCCTCAAGGCGCCGTTCCGCGCCGTTCGCGAGTATGTCGAATCGCCGACGCTCTACAGCGGCGTTGACGGAAAGCCGGTGGCCGGGCCGCTCGCCGTCATGCGCCTGCATCCCGAGGCGGCGCGCCGCCTGGTCAAGCTGGCGGAGAACCGGCTGGGCGCCGCGCCCGCAATTCATCCGGTGCCGGTCGCCCTGGTCGCGCGCGGTGTTGCCATGCCCAACCCGGCCAAGGTGCCGGAATGGTTCTTTGCCGGCGATGCGCTCGATTTCACCGGCGCAGTGACGATCTCGTTCCACGACGATCGCGGGCTGATCGTCGATCCGATTGCCGTCGCTTCCCTGTTCCGCGAACTGCTCGCGTTCCGCCCGGCGCTGTTCGTCGCCAACGGCCCGGCCCAGGCGGTGGGCGATCCCGGCGGTCTCAACGGCATCGCCGGGCTTGCCAGCGGCACGATCATCCATGTCGTCGATCCGCATGGCTGGGGCTACGTGCCGACGCGCGACAAGGCGCGGCTCAAGGTGCTCGATACCACGAACAATGCCGTGTCGACCGTCCCCGACGGCGGGGTTGCCACGCTCGCCGCGGGGCAGGGACTAGGCAGAACCGCTGCCGACGACCTCGCCGACGGCCTCGACAAGCCATTGCGCTGGGGCTTCGCCACCAACGGCACGCTGGCGCGCACGAAGCTCGCGCCGCCGACCCTTCCTGCGGGCGTGACACTGCCGCGCCAGTTCTTCCGCGTCATGGCGGTCGACCTCGACTGGCATCTGGTGGGCAATCGTGCCGCCGATCCCGTCGCTGACATTCCGGGCGACGATGACACGGTGCCGGACTTCCTGCTGCCGGCGGTGCGCGATCCGGTGCCGAGCTTCGCGTATCTCGCCGACGCCCAGGATGTCGCGGGCTCTGCCGCCGCGATGATCGCGGGCTTCGGCGGCCAGCCGTCGACGGTGGCGATCGCCGTGTCGCCGGTGCTGGACGAGGCGCTGCGCGTCCCGCCGCAGCCCGGCACGCCGGGGCACTGGCCCGGCTTTCCGGCCTTCGCCTCGCCGCAACCGATTTCGTCGTCCACCAATCCGCGCCAGGGCGCGACCGCGGTGCGCCGCGCGGCGTCCGACGGCGCCGACGCCGATCGCGACGTCATCCTCACCGTCGCTGCGGGCGCGGTGCCGGACGGCGCGCACCTGCGAGCTTTTCCGCGCCTGTTCCAGCAGATCAAGGCGATTGGCAACACGCCGTCGTTCGTGCGGCCCGATGGCGGGGCGGCGATCGCCCAGCCCGGCGTCGCCACCAAGGTGTTGCTGGTGAACCCGTTCGGCCTGCAGCCGTCCCAGCCATTCCCCAACCCCGCGAGCCTGGCGGTCGACATGGTCGTCACCGATCGGACCGGCAGGCGACGACTGTTTTCGCAGGCGACTATCTCGGTCGATGCTGGCCCCGAGTCGTTTGTCGACAACACGCCGAGCTTCGGTGGCGATTCGCTCCTCGGCGCGGCTGGGCTCAAGGCGGCGCTCGACAGCGGCGCCGCGCGCGGAATCGCCCGGACGGCTCTATTTGGCCTGCCCCGCACCACGCCGCTGCCGCCGATCAGCGATACTGCGGCGTTCGTGCGCGCCATGGCGAGCGAGACTCAGCCGCGCGAGGGGCCGCGCCTGCCCACCATGATGCGCTTCGACTCGCTGCTAGTGACCGGCACGGCGAGCACGTCCGGCACGCCGCTCACCTGGACCGCGGTGACGAGCGGCGTGCGCTTCACGCGGGAGGCACGCGCGGCCCGCGCCGATCTCGGCAATCCCGGCAATCCGGCGGGACCCGACGTGCTCGCCACCGGCATCCGCGCCGGCGGCTTCCTGGCGCGCGACCTCGCGGTGCACGCCATCAAGCGCGCACAGCCGATCGTGCCGCTGGGCGGCGGCACCAAGGGCTGGGTGATCGAAACCGGCCGGGATACCTGGAACACGCCACCGCCCGACACGACCGGCACTGTGGCGGCGGCGATGCTAGAGACCGTGGCGGCGATCTGCGACACGCCGGAACTGTCGCTGCTGCCCGATCCGGCAGCGGGCGACGATCCGCAAACCATCGTCAACCGGGTGACCAGCGCCCTGGGCACGTCGAGCGTGCCGGTCGCCGCGTCAAGCGCCGCCGAGCTCGTGCGTCGCGTCCAGCGCGAGATCGTCACCGCCAAGCACGGCCAGCGCGACGCCCTGTGGTCGCTCACCCGAGCCCTCGGGCAGGCGCGCGAGTTCATCTACATCGAGAGCTCGGCCTTCGCCCCGACGGCTCGGCCGGCCGGTGCTCCAGTCGGCCACGAGATCGACCTGGTCCAACTTCTAGGCGCGACGCTCGAGGACAATCCACGGCTTAAGCTCGTGATCTGCACGCCGCGCCTGCCCGATTTCGCGCCGGACAAGCAGGGCTGGGTGCGCACCGCCTTCGCCCATCGTAAGGAGGCGATCACGTTTCTGGCCTCGAAGGCCAAGCCGCGTGTCGCAGCATTCCACCCGATCGGGTTTCCCGGCCGTTCCTCGCCGCTGCGCACGACCACGATCATCGTCGATGACGTATGGTGCCTCGTCGGCACCAGCCATTTCCGACGTCGCGGCATGACCTTCGACGGCGCTGTGGACGTCGCCAGCATCGACCGCCAGATCGCCAAAGGCTATTCGAGCGCCGTCGCGCGGTTCCGCCAGGTGCTAATCGCGCAGCGGCTCGGCGTCGACGTGCCGACCTCGCCGACCAACGCGAGCGCGCTATGGGTCCGGCTGGCGCAGCCGGAATCGGCTTTCGGCGCGGTCGCCGCGCTGTTAGACGAGGGCGGCGAGGGCCGCCTGACCCCGATGTTTGCCGGCCCCGATGACGATGCAGTCCTGCCGCAGACTGATGACGTCGCGGATCCCGATGGCGCCAACGGTGCGACGTTCCAGACCTTCATCGCCGGGGCGCTTTCGGGCGAATAGACGGAGGTTTTTCTGTGGTTGCCTTTGGCCCGCCAATTGCCCGACTCGCAACGATTTCTCGGTTCATCTGCCGCGCTGGAATGGCCCAAGGTCGGCACTCATTTGCAGTGGTGATGTTGACCGCGCTGTCGGCCAAGTAGGCGAAACCCACCTAGAGGTCGAATTCCTCTCAGCCCGTGTTGACCGAGAGACCTTCGGTACGCTGGATGGAAGATAATTCTATTTCAATGACTTAGGCCCAAAACGACCGCGGTTAGCCGACAGTTTCCATCGACCGGTCGTCGTTAACTCAAGGCGGCCCTGCTCGGCCGGGGACGGTTCGTTCCACATGAGATCGAGGTCTCTCGACACGCCTGCGACGCGGATCGTTCGGACGACGATCTCGGGTGCTCGTAGCCGTCGCCGGATCTGCTCGATGACGGCTTGATCGCCCAGTCCTACCAACACGCGGTGGAGCGGCGTCCCACGACGTGGCCCGCCAGGATTCCACACTCCCGCGCCGCGTCTCGAGAAGGAAGCACACTGGCTTCCGGCATTGCCTATCCCATGGCGGCTGTACAGGACACCGACTTGGCCAACACGACTTTGCTCCCTGCGGTTGCCGGGACAGAACGCGGCAGAGCGCTGGCGCCCGCGGTGGCCTGCATCGTTGCCATCGTCATGAGTCAGAAGTAGACCAGTTGGGCCTTTTGAGTGGGACACTCTTGTGCGGAAAGCCTAATGAAACCCCGGGCAGTTAAAGTGTCCCACCACGCCCTAAGCCCCTGAAAGTGGGGTCTTCCTGCAGCCCGTCTCGGGGCACCATCACTTTTCCAGTCGTAGCGAATTCAATGGGTTACCTCCCATTTTTGTCGCACTCATCCGCTGGAATCGAAAAGTGCGACAATTCAGGCACCCGATTTGTTCTTCTCGCGGGGCACCAGCAAGTGCATCGCTTGCTCGGCCAGCAACGTGCGATTGGCGCTACGAGTGTAGACCTCGGCCTGGCGTAGGGTCTCCCAGCCGAAGATCGCCATGAGTTGGTGTGCCGTCGCTCCGTTTTCGGCCGCCATCTTAGCGCCCGCCTTCCGGCAGCCATGCGCGGTGCAATGCTTGAGACCGGCGTCGTTGCACCAGTCTCGAAACTTGTTGCCAAAGCCTGCAGCCGTGAAGGGCTTGCCGAAGTCGGTGACGAGATAGACAAGCTGCCCCGACGGCGTGGCGTCGATGACCGCTTTCAGCTCGGGCAGGATTGGAAGGACGCGCTTCTTTGCGTCGGTCGACTTTTTGCGACCCAACGCCCGACTGTTTGCGCCCTTCGTTTCCGTAAAGTGCAAGACGCCGTCCCGCTCCATGTGGCGACCCAGATTGACCACGTCTGATCGGCGCACCCCAGTGAACAGCAGCAGGGCCAGCGCCAACCTGGGTTTAGTGCCGACGGGGTGGGCTGCCTCATACTGACGAACTTCCTCCACCGTCCACGTGTGAAAGCCTTCCGACACGCCGCCCAAGTAATCCACGGTCGTGGTTGGATCAGCATCGGCGAGATCGTTCTCGATGGCCCACCGAAAGACCTGTCCCAAGGCCTTGATGCGGCCGTTGGCTGCCTCTGGAAGGTCGAGCTTTTCGTCTCGGATCGCCCGGACGTGCCGAGACATCATCTGGGCAAAAGGGAGCGCGCCACGGGGCTTTGGTCCGGCCGGGGTGTCGATGATGCTTAGGCAGATGTGGTCGAGAATCCCTCGCCGGGCACGTTGCGTGCTTGGGCTGAGGCTCTTGTAGTTGGCGCTCTGATAGTACCCCTCGATCAGCCACCTTAGTCTCCTTAATCCACTTTGGATCGTTTTGGACTCGGTTAACGTCCAGATTGGAAAGCGTGCGCTAAATTGCTTGGTCGCATATGCCAACGGCGAGCCCGTAAGTTCGGCTCAGCTTGATTACTAAAGCAACGTAAACCTCCGAAGCGCTCGGGTGGTTGCTTCGTCCACCCGAGCGCGTGTTACACCACTCGCTGGCGACGCGGTACACCGCGTACTCATGAGTCGCCGCAACGCCGTGAGCTATTCCAGCCTGATGTTTGCTGCGCGGATCACGGGGATCCAGGTCTCGGCCTGCAGGCGCATGATCTCAAAAAACGCCGAAGGGCTGGTGAAGCGGGCTTCGGTTCCGAGATCGGCGAAGCGCTTTATCACAGTCGGATCTTCCAGGACTTGCTTCATCGCTTTGCTCAGGCGATCGATGATGGGCGCAGGTGTTGCGGCGGGGGCGATCAGGCCCAGAAGATTGATCGCTTCGTAATTAGGGACGCCGGACTGCGCGACGGTCGGCACGTCGGGGAGCGTGGCTGCCCGCTCGAGCGAGGTGACTGCCAATGCCTTGAGGCGGCCGTCGCTCAGCAGCGGCAAGGCTGTCGCGATCGGCTCGAACTGGAACGAGATCTGCCCTGCCATGAGGTCGGCCAGGCCGGGAGCCGTGCCACGATAGTGCACCGCTTCGAAACGCACGTCCGCGCGCTGCTCCAGCAACAGGCCGGCAAGATGTGTGAAGGAACCCGCTCCCGCGGTGCCCATGGTGAGTTTACCCGGCTCGCGCCGGGCCAGGGCGAGGAATGAAGCGAAGTCCTTCGCGGGCATCGCCGGGTTGACCAGCAGCACGAGGGGCTGGAAGGACACAGCGGTGACGAAGGCGAAATCCTTCTGCCAGTCATACGGATAGCGTCCGAACAGGGTCGGACTGTTCGTCAGCGAGGCCGATGTCATGAGGAGCGTGTAGCCGTCAGGCGCCGATCGGGCGACGGCCTCCGAACCGATCATCGAGCCGGCGCCCGTCTTGTTCTCGACGATGACCGGCTGCCCCAGCAGCCGCTGCAGGTCCTCGGCCACGATACGGGCCGTGACGTCGACGTTTCCGCCCGCCGCGAACGGCGCCACGATCTTGACCGGCTTGGTCGGCCAGGCCTGTCCCCACACGATCGAAGGCGCGGCAAGCAGCGCGACCAGCAGCGTCACAGTACGACGGATACCGAACTTCATTGCAGCTTCCCGGATTTCTGCGAGATTCCCAACCTAGTCCAACGCGGGGGCGTGCTCCATGAGCGCCGCACGCCTTCTCCCCATGCTCCGGAACGAATGGCCGCCGTGCGCAAGTTTTCGGTGCCACGGCAATCGCGGTGCGGTCCGGCAGCGTCGAGCGGCGCTGGCTATCCTGATACTCTTCTCGAGCGTCCCGACTGACCCGGCGACTCAATCGGACGCGAGCAGGCGGCGAGATGCGAAGGAGAAGGCCTTGAGACACGCTGAATATGAAGCTGTGTCATGCGGCTACGCCCCATGAATGGCATTGGCCTCCATTTGACGGTCAAGCCGCTTGCCGGTGCGATTGGCGCGGAGATCCACGGTATCGACCTCTGTTCGCCCATCTCGGACGAGACCGTCGCGCGGATTCGCGGGATATGGCTCGAACACTCGGTCGTTTTCTTCCGTGACCAGGAACTGCCGCCGAAGGATTTCGCCGCCTTTGCGCGCCGCTTCGGGGAGGTGGTCGACTACCCCTTTCTCAAGGGGCTGGACGACTCGCCGGAGGTCATCGAGGTCGCGAAGCTGGAACATGAGCGGGTCAACTTTGGTGGCCTGTGGCACACCGACACCGCCTATCTGGAGAGGCCGCCCATGGGCACCATGCTTGTGGCGCGCGAAGTTCCTCCTTACGGAGGGGACACGCTTTTCGCCAGCAGCTACGCGGCCTACGACGCCCTGTCCGACGGCATGAAGCGACTGCTCGATCCGCTGCGTGCGGTGAACAGCTCGGCCAAGGCCGAGAAGACGCGCACGCGCGAGGACCGCAAGGCAGGCGAGGGGCGCAAGGTGCTCGAGGCCGAGCATCCCGTGGTCCGCACCCATCCGGAAACAGGTCGCAAGGCCCTCTACGTCAACTTTGGCCATACGCTTCGGTTTGCCGGCATGAGCGAGGAGGAGAGCGAGGGGTTATTGGCTTATCTGTTCGAACACCAATCCCGGCCCGAGTTCACCTGCCGCTTCCGATGGGAGCCCGGCTCCATCGCTTTGTGGGACAATCGTTGCGCGTTGCACAATCCGATCAACGACTATCACGGCCATCGTCGGATCATGCATCGCGTCACCCTCGCGGGGGATCGGCCGCAATGAGCGCCAATAGGGTCCTGCTGCCCGGTCGTCGTAGCATCCTGGCCGGTCTGTGTGCCTTGCCAGGCCTTGCGCGGGCGCAAACGGCCTGGAGACCTGACCGGCCGATTTCGCTGGTCGTCCCGTTCTCGGCGGGTGGAACCACCGACGCAATGGCGCGACTTATCGCCGAGCCGATGGGCCGGCACCTGGGCCAGACGATCGTTGTCGAGAATCTCACCGGTGCCGGGGGCAATATCGGCGCGAGCAAAGTGGCGCGTGCCGCTACCGATGGCCTCACGGCCTTGTTTGCCCATGTCGGTGTGTTGAGCGTCAACCAGTATCTCTACGACGCCACCGGTTTCGATCCCATCCGTGACTTTGCCCCGGTGGGGCTGGTCGGCACGAATCCGATGGTCCTGTTAGTGTCGACGAAGTCCGGCATCGAAACCCTGCCTCAGTTGGTGGAACGTGCCCGCAAAGGCGATCTGAAGATCGCAACGTCAGGAACGGGCTCGACGCTGCATCTTGCGGCGGAGCAGTTCCTCGAGGCGACGGGCGGCCGCGCCGATTTGATTCCGTACCGTGGTGGTGCGCCGGCGGTGAACGATCTGCTGGCCGGCATCGTCGACATGCTGGTGGAACAGGCGTTCAGCGCCATCCCCAATTCCCGCAGCGGTCAGGCCAAGGCATTGCTCGTGACGGGGCCCCGGCGCCTGCCGGCGCTGCCGGATGTGCCGACCGGTGCCGAGGCCGGCCTGCCCGGCATCAACATAGAGGTCTGGAATGCCATCGTGCTCCCACGTGCCGTCGCGGCGCCGGTGTCTGCGGCCTGGCAGTCCGCACTGGCGATAGGTCTCGCCGACTCGAACGTGCGCGCCCGGTTCGCCGAGTTCATGACGGATATTCCCACCGGAGAGGAGACGACGTCTCAATACCTTGGGGACCTCATCGCCAGGGACTCCAGGCGCTGGGGCGAATTGCTGAGACGCGACAAGGCGGCGAAATAGGAGCAGCGGCGTGAAGATCCTCGTTCTTCCCGGTGATGGCATCGGCCCGGAAATCACCCGGGCCACTCTGAAGGTACTCGAGGCGGCGAGGGCCCGCTTCCGTCTGGAGCTGGAGCTGGTGCACGACGTTGTCGGCCACGAGAGCTATCGGCTGCATGGCACGACCGTGCGTGACGTGCTCCTGGCACAGGCAAAAAGGGCCGACGGTTTGATCCTGGGTCCCACGGCCAGTCTCGACTTTCACGACGAAGGCAAGGGCGAGATCAACCCTTCCAAGTACTTCCGCAAGGGACTGGATCTTTTTGCGAACATTCGGCCGTCTCGAACCTATTCGGGGCTGCGTGGCAAGGTCGGCGAATTCGATCTGGTCGTCGTCCGGGAGAATACCGAAGGCTTCTATGCGGATCGGAACATGGAGGCCGGAAATAGCGAGCTGCTGGTCACTCCGGATGTCGCCATTTCGCTGCGTCGCATCACAAGGCATTGCTGCCTGCGTATTGCGCGCGCCGCTTGCGAGCTCGCCATGCGACGCACCCGGCGGGTGACGGCGGTGCACAAGGCCAATGTGCTGAAGGTCGGCGATGGGCTGTTTCTGGACGCGTGCCGGGAGATTGTCGCCGACTATCCCGAGATCATCTACGACACCGTGATCGTCGACGCGATGATGGCGCATGTCGTGCGCGAACCGCGCCGGTTCGATGTCGTCGTCACCACCAACATGTTTGGCGATATTCTGTCCGACTTGACCGCGGAGCTGTCCGGCAGCCTAGGATTGGGGGGCTCCTTGAATGCGGGAGACAAGCACGCAATGGCGCAGGCAGCGCACGGATCGGCTCCCGACATCGCCGGCCAAAACGTGGCGAATCCCTTTTCTCTGATCTTGTCCGCAGCCTTGTTGCTCAGCTGGTACGGACGCCGCGTCGATGATCAGGCCTTCGTCGCGGGGGGAGCAGCGATCGAGGCATCGGTCGCCGACGCGATCGCCAGTGGCGAGGCGACGCGCGATGTCGGCGGCCGTCTAAGCACCTCTGCGACCGCCGAGGGTCTCGCCAGTCGCATCATTTCCGGAGCCTGAAGCCATGCATGTTGGTTACGCGCCCGTCTTTCAGAATCTCGGTCGAAAGATCTCCGACTACGAGACCTACCGTGGCGAGTTACGCCTGGTCGATCTGGCCGAGCCGCTCGGCTTCGATTCGATCTGGGAGCCTGAGCATCATTTCACCGACTACGAGATGACGCCCGACGTGCTCCAGTTCCTGACTTACTGTGCTGGCCGCACCCGGCATGTGCGGCTGGGCTCGATGGTGGTGGTCCTGCCGTGGCACGATCCTCTCCGCGTCGCCGAGCAGATCGTGCTGCTCGACCAGCTCTCCGACGGGCGCGCCATCCTTGGCATCGGCCGCGGCCTGGGTGCCGTCGAGTTCGACGGTTTCCGCGTCGACATGACCAATTCGCGCGGCATCTTCAACGAGAGCGCCGAGGCGATCGTGCAAGCGATCGAACGGGGTTACATGGAATATAGCGGCGAGTTCATCAAGCAACCGCGTCGGGAGCTGCGACCCGGCCCCTTCAAGACGTTTGAGGGTCGCCTTTTCGGCGCCGGCCTGTCGCCTGAGACCGGGCCTATCATGGCGCGGCTGGGACTTGGCATGCTGATCTTCCCGCTCAAGGCGTGGTCGGACGTGCGCGTCACTCTCGACGAATATGAGAAGGAATGGCTGAAACACCGGCCGGGCACTGAGCCGACCAAGTGCATTCAGGTCGCCTTCTGCTACGTCGACGAGGATCCGGCCCGCGCCAGGGCCATCGCGACGGAGCACGTCGCCAATTACTACAAGTCGATCATTTCCCACTACGACATGGCCGGCGATCGGCTGAAGGGCACCAAGGGCTACGAGTTCTACCAGAAGACCGTGCAGGCCAATCAGGACAACCTTGACGGCACGATCGCCAACTTCGTCGACCTCATGCCTTGGGGGACGCCCGAGCAGGTCGTCGAGAAGTTCGCTGACGTCCACCATCAGATCGACAACAACGCGGTCATCGCGCACTTCGCATTCGGTGGCATGGACTTCGACGTGGCTGAAAAGAGCATGCGGCTCTTCGCGTCCGAGGTGTTGCCCAAGGTCAAGGCGATCAAGACCGTCCCGTTCGCCGAACCGGTGCGCCGGGCCGAAAAGGCGGCGTAGTGGCGAGCCAGGCGTTCGACGAGATGGTGGCGACGCTGCGCGGCGTGCAGCGTGTCGACAATCCCACGGTCGCGGAGATGCGCGAGGGCTGGGAGAAATTCGCCAACCAGTTCCCACCGGCGAAAGACCTCTGCTTCGAACCAGTCGATGCCGAAGGCGTTCCCGCGGAATGGTCGCTTGCACCCGGCATCGACGAGAGCCGGGTCGTGCTGTTCTTCCATGGCGGCGGCTACAATATCGGCTCGATCCGGAGCTATCGGGATTTCACGGGCCGCATTTCGCGGGCGAGCGCTGCCCGCGTGCTGTCGGTTGGTTATCGCCTGGCGCCCGAGTTTGCCTTTCCCGCCGCCGTCGATGACGCCGTCACGGCCTACCGCTGGCTGCGGCGCCAGGGCGTCTTGGCCGGGCGGATCCTGTTCGCCGGCGATTCGGCGGGCGGCGGGCTGGTGCTGGCCGCTCTGGTCAGGCTGCGCGACGCGGGCGACGACTTGCCGGCAGCGGCGATGTGCGTGTCGCCGTCGACCGATCTCGCCAAGGAAGGCCAGTCCATGCGCACCAAGGCGGATGTCGATCCGGTTGTGCGCTATGACACCAGCATGGCGCATGCGCGGCGCTATGTGGGTGAAGCGGGCGACCTGAAGCATCCGCTGGCGTCGCCGCTCTACGCCGACATGCGCGGCTTGCCGCCGCTCCTCATTCTCGTCGGCACCAACGAGACCCTGCTCGACGATTCGACGCGCGTTGCCGACAAGGCGCGTGACGCCGGCGTCGATGTGGAACTCGAGATCTGGAACGACATGATCCACATCTGGCCGTTCTTTGCGGCCATCCTGCCCGAAGGCCAGCAGGCGATCGAACGCATGGGCAGGTTCGCTCGCGCCCGGGTGGCCTCGGTCTGAGCAGGAGGGAGACGCATCTTGAGCACACCCGAGGAAACGAAGCAGGGACCGCCAACTGTAGACGCGAAGGGCCTGGTCATCGAAGACCGTGGCCACGTTCGCCTGCTCACACTCAATCGACCGCATCGCGCGAACGCTCTGTCGCCTGAACTCATGTCGGCGCTGATCGAGGCCTTTGTCGACGCGGGCGCCGACCCTGAAGTCCGTGCCATTGTGGTCACGGGAGCCGGTGAACGGGCTTTTAGCGGGGGCGCTGACCTCAAGGCCAGGAGGGAGGCGGACGAGGCCGGCAAGCGCTTCGTCTATCTCATGTCGGCGAAAGAACGGTTCGTGTTCGAGGTGATCTACGAAACCTACAAACCGGTCATCGCCGCTATCAACGGAACGGCGGTGGCCGGGGGATTCGAGCTGGCGCTGGCCTGCGACATTCGGATTGCCGAGGAGCACGCCATTTTCGGCCTGCCCGAGGCGAAGAGGGGTATGGGCGCGCACTTTGCTACGGTCATGCTTCCCCGCGCGATTCCGAGGGCTCATGCCCTGGATCTGTTGTTCAGATCGGAAAACATCGACGCGCGGCACGCGGAGCGCATCGGATTTCTCAACAAGGTGGTTCCAAAAGGGAAAGCGCTGGAGGAAGCATTAGCCTGGGCGAGCCAGATTGCAGGCAACGCTCCCGTCACTGTCCGCCGCATGAAGGAAACGGCTTCCAAGGCGTCGGGGTTACCGGTTTCCGCCGCGCTTCGCCTTAACGAGGGCGTGAATCCCTATTTCGCCGAGGATCGCATAGAGGGAATTGCAGCTTTCATTGAGAAGAGAGCGCCCCGCTGGAAAGGCCGGTGATGCCTCAATGCGAGCTATTGTAACCGGTGTTGGAAGTTTGGCAGTCCGTTCCGATGTACCTGTCGCGTCCAAGCGTAAGTGAAGTAAACTGGAGGGCAAAACTCCAGCGCCTTTGACTGGCGAGAGCTTGATGGGACCCCATCTCGGATAGATAACGCGTTCAATCGATTGGCCGCAATGAGGCGGACCGACAGGTGTCGGCAAGACGTCGGTCCGAGTCAGCGTATTCAGCCAGGAGGCAACATGATCAGCAAATTCGTGACTGTCTATCCTGGCCATATCGACATGCCGGACATGGGGCAGGAGGCCACGCCCGCCAATGACCGCAGCTTCACTAACGAACAGCTCATCGGCGTCTTTGAGAAGACCGAAGCCATAGCCAAGCAAATGGACAGGTTCGGCTGGGATACGTTGTGGCTGGCCGAACACCACTTTCAGCGTGAAGGCTACGAGGCTCTGCCCAACCTGCTCATGCTTGCGGTGCACCTGGCGCACGTCACCGAGAAATTGAAGATCGGCTGTGGCTTCAACATCGCGCCCATGTGGCACCCGCTCCGCCTGGCGGAGGATTATGCGGTCGCCGACATTCTCACCAAAGGCCGTACCGTGTTCGGGGTCGGTCGTGGCTACCACACCCGCGAGGTGGAATCCTTCGGCAGTCCGCTGCAGGACCAGGCCGCTAACCGCGAGCTGTTCGAGGAACAGGTGGAGATTCTGTTCAAGGCCTTCAATAGCGACCGCTTCTCTCATCGCGGGAAGTACTACACTCTGCCGCCGGACGTGCCGTACCGCGGCTACCAACTGAAGGAATTGACGCTGGTGCCGAGGCCGGTGAATCGACCTGCCGAATGTTGGCAGCCAATCGTCTCGGCCACGCCGCGAGCGATGGATTTCATGGTCAAGCACGACATCAAGGGTGCTGTTGGCGGGGGTGCCGCGACGATGGCCGAGGGTCCGATCAGCGCCTATCGGGACGCGGCGGCGCGTGCCGGCAAGACCTGGGAACTCGGTGAGAACCTGACGGTCGGAATCTTTGTCCATCTCGCCAAGACGCGCGAGCAGGCCATCCGGGAGATGACGCCGTTCTACGAGGAACACGTCAAGATGTTCGCGCCGCTGGGCTTCGTGCCCGGCCTCACGCCTGAGCAGGTGAACGCAACGCAGCGTCGCGGAGGCTGGGCAGGAGCGGGTGTGCCGACCTTGGAACACTTCATGAAGGTCGGGGCCTGGTTTGCTGGCACGCCGGACGATCTCAAGAAACTGGAAGCACGCTATCCGGGCATGCAGCACATCAACCTGTCGACCAGTCTGTGCACTCCCCAGGCCGTGATGCTCGAGCAGTTCCAATGGGTGGCGGAAGCCGTGATGCCCTCATTCAAGGCGGGCCGTGCTATGGCGGCAGACTAGACCTTGCGACTGTTGCACCAAGGGGGGCGGCGATGATCTGAACGCGGTCGAGACTCGAAATCGTGGGGAGGAAAAAGCAATGACCCAAGCGCGGCGCTCCTTTGTCATCGCCTTCACCGGTGCGGCCTTATGGGTCGTTCGGGCCGTGGCCCAACCCTATCCGTCTCGACCCATCACGATCGTCGTCCCATCCGCCGCTGGAGGGCTGTCGGACGCTTTTGTGCGCCTCATCGGCGATACAATTCAGGGCGCCTGGGGACAGCCTGTGGTGATGGATCCGCGAAGCGGCGCCGGCGGCATCATCGGGACGCAGGTTGTCGCCAACGCAGCCCCTGATGGCTACACGCTGTTGATGGGGAATATTGGCCCCCTTGCCATCACCCCACGCTTTATTCCAGCTTGCCGTATGACGTTGAAACCCAATTGGCTCCGGTGGCACTTGTCGCCACCTATCCGAATGTCCTGGTGGTGAACCCGTCGCTGCCGATTCACAGTATCGCCGATCTGATTCGGTACGCGAAGGAAAAGCCCGGTACACTCAACTTTGCTTCGGCAGGCATCGGCCAGTCACAACACCTCTCCGGCGAGATGTTCAAGTCGATGGCCGATATCGACATCGTCCATGTACCCTACAAAGGCACCGGGCCGGCCTTGACCGACTTGCTGAGCGGATCGGTCCAGATGATGTTCAGCAACGTTCCAGCTGCCGCACCCTACATCGAATCTGGAAAGTTGCGTGCGATCGCTGTCACCGGATTGACGCGCAGCAAGGCGTTGCCTCAGGTGCCGACGGTCAATGAAGCCGGTGTTCGCGGGTATGATGTCGTGTCCTGGCTGGCCCTGATGGCTCCTGCGAAGACACCAGACGAAATCATTGCCCGGCTTCATGCCGAGGTGTCGAAGGCCCTCGCCTCTCCCGCGGGCCAAAGGCATCTGGCTGCGGTAGGCGCCGAGGCCGGCTCCGGTTCACCTCAGGCGGTCGCTCGCTTTCTCAAAGAGGAACAGGCGAAGTGGAGCAAGGTCATCAAGGAAGCCAACGTCAAGCCACTATAAGACTGCCGCAAAATCACTGATCTTCCTCTAGTTTGAAACGGGGTTTGCACCCGCTTCGATAATGAGACCCCGTCATAGGTTCATGGCACCGCCAAACCGAACGCCACATTCGCTAGGCTTGATCCAACACAAGGTGTGCCAAACGAGTCGGCAAGGACGTGGCCATCGTCTGAGCGGCTCGGATATTCTCGGCCGCTTGCTGGTGATTGAAAACGGCTACCACGAAAAGATCGCCGCCGATGTCCATGTGATCGGCGTCAGGAACGGTTGGTTCCTTATCGAGGACGCAAGTTATGGCGACTACGATCTTCCCAAGAAACTTCCCGCCGTTTACACCGGCCGTGGCTGGGTTTCGGGCAAGCTGCTGACGACCCAATTGCGTATGATGACCCTCAAAGCGGCGCCCGACGAGAATGCCGCCGACGTCGTCGAGATGGTCGATTACTACGGCGTCACGGCGATACTCGATTGCAAAGGTGATTGGCTCCGCATCGAAACGCCACTCTCGACAAAGGACTACACTCTCAAACCGAAACTACTCTCCGACGGTCCAAGGGGGACAGTGCGCGGCTGGACGCGCCGACCCTGTACTAACCAAAGAACTACATGGGGCGGCTGAGAGTAGAGTGATCCGCGATTTGAGAGAGTATCGGCTTTCCGTGTCAGAAGTTGCGGTTGATGGCGCCGGCTTGGGCGCGCTCTAACCCAGGCCCGACATGGCGCCTTGCCGGACAGAGCGCCGTAGTGGCAGCATTGCGCATGGGCATCGTTGACAGGCTGTTTGGCGACAATCCTGGACGAACCTTCGAATGGAAGCCCGCGACCATGCGGGCCAATGACGAGCAGTACGCCCGCCCCAAAATGGCGCCACCGAAATCCTCCGCAGGAAGCACGTGATGGCTCCCGCCGGTCACCATGCCCCACGAGACGGGCGAAATGCCCGGCCGGTGCACGCGGCAGCCGAGGTGATCCGGTACGGCTTCAGCCAGACATCCGTCGGCACGATCCTGCTGGCCGAGAGCGTTAGAGGAATTGTCGCGATCGCTATCCGCGAGCACCCCGATGAGGACGCGCTCCTGGCGACCGTGAGAGCGCGGTTCCCGCACGCCGTGCTCCGGCACGACCGTACGGGGACGCGGAAGGCTGTCGCGGCGGTCGTGGGCTTCGTCGAAGGGCCCCGCGGAAACATCGCATTGCCTTTGGACATCCGGGGCACTGAGTTCCAGCGCCGAGTTTGGGCGGCGGTGATGAAGATCCCGTTCGCCAAGACCACGAACTTCGCTGAGATCGCCCGGACCGTCGGCTCGCCGCGCGCAGTGCGCGCGGTCGGGAACGCGTGCTCCCAGAACCCGTTGGAGTTCGCGATTCCGTGCCACCGCGTTCTGCGGAGCGACGGTTCGTATTCCGGCGGGTCCGCGTGGGGCGACCGGCGGCAGTCGACGGTCTTGCGACGCGAGGCGCAATGGTTGGCGTCAATGGGTGCCAAGCTAGGCCCGCGGCGCGCCGCAAAAGGGCCTAGGCCATGACCCATACGGCAGCCGGAAGCGGGTCCCACCTGAGGTCCCAGCCCTCGCCAAGAGGATGAATATCGCAATTCTGAAAGCCCTTGTAGGTGACGTGCACGATGTCGAGCTTGCGCGCAACTTGAAGAGCTCTCCATCGACTGTATTACGGCTGTCAGAACAGCGGCCGTTTCTACTACCGTGTGACCAACCCGTTAAACGGTAGCCAGAAGACTTCACCCACCCCAACTGCCAACAGCGACCGAAACACTATTCTCTTTGGACCGCTTCTCTAACTCAGTGCACAATACGATTTTTGTACTGAGCCACAATAATTGCGCCGACTATGCCGGCCTCCCAACTGCACCCGGAAGGGCGACGGATCGTCGTTGTATCGTTCGAGGAAGACGTCGGCGTCGAGGCCGCAACGCAGCGCGCGACCTCATCTCGCTCCACTTCCTTGCTCCACCATCTACCGGTAACGTGGCACCTTCGTTCAAGCCGAGTGGCGCGCAACAACGAGGAGGGAAGGCATGTCCATCGTGGTAGTGGGCGGCGCAGGCTTCATCGGCCGGCGCATGATACCACTTTTGGTCGCTGCCGGTCATAGCATCACATGTATGGATATCGATGTCTCCGGTGCGAGGGCTGCATTCGCGCGCTGGGGCGACAAAGTCACCGTGAGGCGTGGCGACGTGACCCAGTTCGACGATGTCATTGGTGCAGTTCAAGAAGCCCGCGCCGAGCGGTTGATCAACCTTTCCTACTTCATTGGCGAACTCGCTCCCCACGATGCTTTCAAGCTCGATATCCAGGGCATGGACAACTGCTTCGAGGCAGCGCGCCGTTGCGGCGTCAAGCATACTGTCTTCGCCAGCTCGGTCGCCGTCAGTGGCCAGCAGTCCGCGTTTGGCGAGCGCCTCGTCGATGAGACCGACGAGCGAGGCGGCGAGACGCAGTACGCGGTCAACAAGATCATCAACGAATGGCAGGCCTACGATTACCGACGCGCGTACGGCATGACGATTACCTGCATCCGTCCGGCCAATGTAACGGGTCCCGACAAGAAGTTCGGGTCGATTGATCATGTGAATTGCATGTGCCAGCCGGCGCGCGGGCAGTCCGTGAGTTTTCCGTACGCCGACGCGATGCGGTGTGTTATTCACGTCGAAGACATGGCCGAGGCGTTCGCGCGGGTACTGCTTGCCGACAAGCCGAAACACAGCACTTACAATTCCGGCGGGATCACGGTCAGCTTGGGCGAATTGGCGGCCTTGGTCCGCGAATTCCTGCCCGATGCGGACATTCGATTCGAAGCGGAGACCGGTGGCCGTGAGATCTCCGGAAACTATCTGATCGACAATCGACGTCTCATCGAAGAGTTCGGGCTGCAGTACAGGCCTCTTCGCCAGCGTGTGAAGGAGGTCATCAATGATATCCGTATTGGCCAAGATCTGCCCCCGATCGCCTGATGTATTGAGCCGGGGAGGGTGAGGCGCATGGCTGATCCGAGTACTCGAGCTTGCCGACGAGATGGGAGAGTATGCCGGCCGGGTGCTCGCAGGCCTCGGCGCCGACGTCGTGAAGGTCGAGCCTCCGGAAGGCGAAACGACGCGGCGAATTGGGCCTTTTCGCGGGGATGTGCCGTCGCCGGAGGAGAGCCTGCATTTCTGGCACTACAATTTCGGCAAGCGCAGCATCGTCGTCGATCTCGACAAGCCCGACGGGCAGGAGGCGTTCCTGCGGCTCGCGTCGGCAGCCGACATCGTGCTGGATGCGCGTCCGCGAGGGTATCTTGCGGACCGAAACCTCGCCTTCGAACGGTTGCGCTCGGCCAATCCGCGGCTGATCTATCTTCGCATAAGCCCGTTCGGGGATACCGGCCCGTGGGCCGATTTCAAGGGCAGCGATCTCGTTCATCTGGCGCTGGGCGGCGTCATGATGAACTGCGGTTACGACCCCGATTCGCACGGCCGCTACGACACGCCTCCCATCGCGCCACAGATGTGGCAGGCCTACCATATTGCCGGCGAGATGAGCGTGATCGCGCTGCTCGGCGCGCTCGCGCACCGGCTGCGGACAGGCGAGGGGCAGCGTCTGTCCCTCAGCATCCACGAAGCAGTCAGCATGAATACCGAGGTCGACCTGCCGAACTGGATATTCCTGCGCCAGCGCCACTTTCGGCAGACATGCCGGCATTCGATGCCCTCGACGAGCCTGCCGGCTCTCGTGCAGACCCGGGACGGACGGTATCTCCTGCCGTACAAGACCTATCTCCGCGCTTCGGCCACGTATTCCTCGGACGCCCTTCGTGGAACCATCGCGGTCCTCGCCAAGCATGGAATGGATGAAGGCCTCGGTAACCTCGACCAACTGGACGCAGAGGCGGAAGCCAAGGTCGGGAACCTGGTGGATCGCGTTGCGGCCAGCCTGGATTTCGACGCGGATCTGTGGCGTGACGGACAGGACAATGGGCTGCCTTGGGCGCCCGTGCGGCGGCCCGAGGAGAATGCCCGCGATCCGCACTACATTCAGCGAGGAAGCTTCGCCAACGTGCAGCACCCCGAGAGCGGGACTTCGTACACGTATGTTGCTGCTCGCTGGTACAGTCCCGATGCCCCCTGGACAGTATCGACGCAACGGCCGCCTAGACTCGGTGAGCAGACACGCGCGGTCATCGAGGAGTGGGCGGCGCCCGGAAAGGTGCCGTCGCTGTCGCCCGACTGCGGCCTGGCCCGAGGGCCTGCCAAGGTGGGTCCCACAGGCAAGCCCTTCGCGCTGTCCGGTGTGCGGGTCGTCGATCTCGGCTGGATGCTCGCCAGCGCCGGCGCGGGCCGCTACCTCGCGGCGTTGGGTGCCGAGGTGATCAAGGTCGAGCACGAATCGCGCGCCGACGGCATGCGCTTCGGTGCAGCCGCCTGTCCACTCGGTGGACGCGCCGAACGGCAAGCGGCCACGGGTACGATCCCGACGCCTCCCAAGGAGGGGCTCAATCGCAGCGGCTCCTTCATGGAGATCAACGCCGGCAAGCTCGCGATATCGCTCGACCTGAAGAAGCCTGAGGGCAAGCGGATCCTGGAGGATCTCATCCGCAACGCCGACGTGGTGCTCGAGGGCTATTCACCGGGAACGATGGATCGGATGGGACTGGGCTACGATCGCCTGCGCGAGCTCAATCCCGGCATCATCTATCTGCAGCAGTCGGGCTTCGGCCAGCATGGGGTCTATGGCCGGGCGCGTGCCTTCGGCCCGACCGCGCAGGCGTTCAGCGGCATCAGCGACATGTCCGGCCTGCCCGAGCCCCGTCCGCCGGCCGGCATCGGCTATTCGTATCTCGACTGGTTCGGTGCGTACAACATGGCGACCGCGGCGCTCGCCGCACTCTACAGGCGGGCCACGACGGGCCGCGGCTGTCACGTCGATGCGTCCCAGGCCGAGGTCGGCATCTTCCTAACCGGCACCGCGGTGCTCGATCACTCGGTCAATGGGCGCCGCTGGTCGCGCTACGGCAATCGTTCGCCCTATCGACTCGCCGCACCGCATGGGGCCTACCCGACGCGAGGCGACGACAGCTGGATCGCTATCGCTGCCTTCACCGACGAGCAGTGGCAGGCGGTCGCCACCGGGCTCGGCCATCCCGAGTGGCTCGACGATCCGCGGTTCGACGGATTGTCGAACCGGCGCGCGCATGAGGATGCTCTCGACGACCTACTTTCTCGTGTCACACGCGCTCGCGACGGGGCGGACCTCATGGGGCGTCTGCAGGCCGCGGGGGTCGCGGCCGGACTCTGCCAAACGGCTGAGGACCGCTACGAAAGGGATCCTCAGCTCCGTCATTTGGAATGGCTGGTCGAGTTGCCGCAAACCGAGCTCGGCACCTGGCCCGTGAAGGGCTTCCCGGCGGACCTCGACCGCAGCCCGGCTTACGCCGGAGGGATACTCGGCCGCTCCGGTCCCAACTACGGCGAGGATACCCAGCGCGTTCTCTCGTCAGTTCTCGGCATGACAGCCGAGCAGGTGGCCGAGCTGCGCGCGGCTGGCGTCGTGTGATGGCTCCGAATCTCGGCCGCTCGCGTTCACCCGTTAGAGCCCGTTTGCGCACTGCAGCGCGCTCGCATGCTGCACCGTGCTAGCATTTGCCTGCACGAGATCGCGGGAGGGGCATACCGTCAGCACTATGCCAGCATCATCGGCGCGGCCTTCTCTCCGATCATGATCGACGGCGCATTCGTGTTGCCCGAAGTCAGCGTCGGCATGATCGAGGCATCGGCGACGCACAGCCCCGCCAGGCCGCGGACACGAAGCTGGTCGTCGACCACTGCCATCGAGCCCACGCGCGCGGGATCGGGATGCGGCGCTGGCCGGTCGACGCCCCAGGCTCCGAGGTGCCAGTTCGCCGCAGGGTGGCGATCAGCTTGGCGAAGCCGACCGGGATCCACGACCAGGGATGACTTTCGCGCCCGGCTTCCAGCACCTTGTGCTGGGGGCCGGCGCTCAGCCGAGTGGCCAGCACCGAGCCGGCCGAGCCGGCGCCGACGCGATCACGGCCTTCTGCCGCGAGAGGCTGGCGAGCTACAAGGGGCCGGCACGATTGGCGTTTCGCGCGGCGGGCGACTTCCCGCGCACGGCGACCGGCAAGATCCACAAGCCCGGCCTGCGCCAGGAACTGGCAACGGACGGCACGTCCTAGGCCCCGACAGCATACGCCCATACGGCGCCGAAGGAGAAACGCATGCCCGGTCTGTACTACGATCAGTTCCATGTCGGTCAGGTGTTCAAGCATCCGATCCGCCGCACGATCACCGAGGCCGACAACGTCTGGTTCAGCGCCATGACGCACAATCCGTCCTACCTGCATCTCGACGAGGAGTACTGCCGCAACGAGACCGAGTTCGGCCAGCGGCTGGTCAACAGCTGCTTCACGCTGGCCCTGATGGTGGGTGTCTCGGTCGGCGACACCGTCCTGGGGACCGCCGTCGCCAACCTCGGCTGGGATGAGGTGCGCTTCCCCAAGCCGTTGTTCCACGGCGACACCGTGCGGTGCGAATCGGAAGTGCTGGAGATGCGCGAGAGCAAGTCCCGTCCCGGTGAAGGCATCGTCATCTTCGCCCACCGCGCCTTCAACCAGAACGGCGAGCTGGTGGCTCATTGCAAGCGCTCGTCCCTGATAAAGAAGACGCCGGCGTGATCGCCGGTGGCGTTGTCGGGATGATGGGTCGCGACAAGGAAGAGAGAGTGCCCTACAGCGCCATCGCTTCCGTGACGCTCATGATCGCGCGACAGCGCGCGAGGCAAGTTCATCTATTTCGAGAAAGGCGGCGTGCCGGGAATGAGTCACCTGACGCCGACCCGGCGCAAGATCTTCGACGGGGTCCGCGAGGTCGCGGTGAACTGGGATGGCAAGGATCCGATCCGGCCGATGGCGTCGCTCTCCGCCACGCTTTGACGTCACCGGGGGCGGCACCCGCCGGCCGGCGCGGTGTCACAGCCTCGGTCTCAAGCATGATCGGGCGGCAGGCCGTCGAGGAAGGCGACAACCTGATCGGTGAACGGATCGTTCACGTCGCCGGCGACCATGTGGGACGCGCCGTGCACGTCGACATAACGGGCGCCGGGAACCTTGGTCACGAACTCCCGGGCAATCTCGACTGAAACGAGCTCGCTGGAGCCTCCTCGCACGAGCAGCAGCGGGACGTTGAGGTTCTGCGCCGCCTTCGTCAGCCGCGCTTCGCGGTTGGGGTCCGCCTGCCGCGACGAATCGTTCACCAGCGCGGGATCGTAGTGCCAGCGGTAGCGTCCATCGCTGCCGAGCCGCAGGTTCTTCCGCAGGCCGTCGAGGCTCTTGGGCCGCTTGCGGTGCGGCAGATACGCGGCGATGGCATCGGCGGCATCGTCGAGGCTCGCGAAGCCGTCGTCGATATGCGCTGCCATGAAACCACGGATGCGACTGACACCGGCAGGGTCGATCTTCGGCGTGATATCGACCAGCACGAGTGCCCGGGCGATGGGCCGCGGCGCCTCGCCGGCGGCGATCAGGCTCGAAACACCGCCGAGGGAAGCGCCGATCAGGATCGGTTTGCGTCCGAGACCGGAAGCCAGCTGCCGAACGTCCGTGGCAAAGCGATCGGGGGCGTAGTTCCCGTCCGGCGACCATCCGCTATCGCCATGTCCCCTGAGATCGATGGCCATTGCGAAATAGCCGCGCTGGGCCAGCAAAGCTGCCGTGCCTTTCCACGCATGCCGTGTCTGCCCGCCGCCATGAAACAGGAAGGCCGGCGGATTCGCCGAGTCGCCCCAGGCATCGCCGACAAGCTGCACGCCGTCGGCCATGGTGAATCGGCATTCTGTCGAAGGAGGTGTCGAAGCCATGCTCATATCGGGAACTCTCGCGTTACTCAGGAAGCTCGTCGGGCCTTGGGCGGACCGCCGCCGCCCAGGCCCTGGGTCAGGAATTTCAGATAGGTCTTGCGGATCGGGGCCGGCATGCGCCGCTGGTTCTTGCCGACGAGGAAACGCGGCCCGATGAAGCTGCGCAGCGCGATCAGGATGACGGCGAGCACGTCGAGCTCGTCATCGCCGTAGCCAGGTAACTCACCGTTAGCCATGGCGCGCTTCAGCGCCCGCACATATTCCCCCCGGCCGACGCGCAGGTGCTTCTCGAAGCCGACCTGCGCCAGCGTCTCGGCCTCGCTGAAGATCCGGTGGTAACCGGGCACCCGGTAGAGGAACTCGAACAGCGCATCGAACGAGCGCTCCTCGAACTCGAGCATCGTCTTGACGCCTCTCGCCCGCTCGCGGATGAAGGCGCGCAACTCGCCGCCGATCTCGGGCAGGAGCTGGTTGAACAGCTCCTGGCGGGAGGCGAAATAGGTATAGAACGTGCCCTGCGCCACCTTGGCCCGGATCGCAATCTTGGCCACCGAACAAGCCTGGTAGCCCTCCTCGCCAACGATCTCCGCCGCTGCGGCAACCAGGGCTTTCCGGGTCTGTTCGAGCCTGACGGCGCGAGGAATCCGCTTGGGCTTCTTTCGAGGCAGGCTCTTCGGCAAGCGGAGACCTCAGGGGATTCGAGCTACGGTGTGGGACAACTTGACTTCCTGCCTGCGCAAAGCGCGGGGAGAAAAGAGTAGACCGTCTATTTGGCTTGCACCTTGATGTCGGTGCGCGAGTATTTTCCGTTGGTCAGCTTCGAGAAGATATAGCCCGACAGGGTGATGCCGGTCATGTCGGGGGCACTGAAGTTCCACGTCGTCATCACACCCGAATGAGGACCCTGCAAGGCCTTGCAGATGGCTTCCGGCGCGGCGTTGGGACCGAGCTTGGTCAGCGTCTCGGCCAGGATGTGCATCATGTCCCAGGAGGCCGCCTCGAGGTGCTTCGGCAGCGTGTGGTATTCCTTCTTGTAGAGCTCGACGAACTCCTCCTGCCGCGGCAGCGGATCCTCGCCCACCATGAACTCGGCCACGACGATGTTGTCGGCGGCGCTGCCCATGGCATTGACGTACTCGTAGGACGACGAGCCCAGGCTGCCGATGATGGTCTGCTTCATCTGGAGCTGCCGCACCGCCCGGAACGGCGTCGCCGACGTCGCGATGATCATGACGACGTCGGGCTGGGCGGCCTTGACCTTCGCCGCCTGCGCCATTGTGTCGGTGGCGGCGATCTCGAATTTCTCCTCGGCGACGATCTGCATGCCGAACTCGTCGGTCATCTTCCGCATGAAGCTCATCACGACGGTGCCGAAGCCCGAATCGTAGAGCACGCCGATCTTCTTCGCCTTGAGCGCGCGAGCCGCCTCGAGCAGGGCGCGGGCGTTGAGCACCTGCGGCGGGCTGGTGTGGAACAGGCACTTGCGCGACAGCTCGACCGCCGGGCCCTGGCCGCTGAAGGCGATCTGCGGGAATTTCAGCGGATCGGTAAGGCTGCCGACCGCGACGGTGTTGGCGGTGAGCGTCGGCCCGAGCAGGGCGACGACCTTCTTGTTGTGGACCAGGTCGGTGGCCTTGCTGAGCGCGGTTTCGGCGCTCGACGCATCGTCCTCGACGATGAGCTTGATCGGCCGTCCGCCGATGCCGCCCTTGGCATTGATATCCTTCTCGGCCAGCAGCGCACCGTTGCGCTGGGGAATGCCGAGGCCGGCGCCGATGCCGGTGATCGACGACACGAAGCCGATGTTGACCGGTTCGCCCGAGGTCTGTCCCAGCGCTGCGATGGGCGACAGGGCGAGCAGCGCGGCCGCCAGCGTGGCTCTTCTTCCGATCGGTGACATGAGTTGGTTTCCTCTCTTCTGTGAATCAGGAGCCGAGATAGGCCTTGGTCAGCCGCTCGTCGGACAGGAAGGTCTGCCACTCGCCGGCGCGGACCTCGTGGACGATCTGGCCGACGGCCATGACGTAGGCGCGGTCGGTGATCGCCGCGGCGATGCCGACATTCTGCTCGACCAGCAGGAGGCTCATGCCCTGGCTGCGCAGGCTCTCCATGACCTTCAGGATGTCGAGCACGACCTTCGGCGCGAGGCCGGTCGAGGGCTCGTCCATCACCAGCAGGTCGGGCTGCAGCAGCAGCGACCGGGCGATCGCCACCATCTGCTGCTGGCCGCCGCTCAGCAGCTCGGACGGCGTGTCGAGCCGTTCCTCGATGATCGGAAACAGGCGACAGACCTCCGCCCAGGAGAAGCGCTCAGCGCCCTTGAGGGCCTTGCGTCCTGCCCGCTCGGCCAGGCGCAGGTTCTCGCGGATCGTCAGCTCGGGGAAAAGACCGCGCGTCTCGAGCACGACGGCGAGGCCATGCTCGACCATGCGATAGGGCGGCACTGCGGTGATGTCCGTACCGTCCTTGGTGATGGTGCCCGCGGTCGCGCGGCCTAGTCCGCAGATCGCGCGCACCAGGGTCGTCTTGCCCGCACCGTTGGCACCGACTATCGCCACCGCCTCGGCCGATCCCACCTGAAGGGAGATGTCGCGGAGCACCGTCACGTGGCCGTATCCGGCGTGAACGGATTGGACGGTCAGCATCGCCTCACACGCCGAGATAGACTTCGCGCACGCGCGCGTTCTTCTGGATCTCGGCCATGCCGCCGGTCGCGATGATGCCCCCGAAGTAGAGCACGTGCACGGTGGTCACCACGTTCATCAGCCCCATGTCGTGCGACACCAGCAGCACCGAAATGCCTTCGCCGTTGAAGCGCCGGATCCAGTCCTTGAGCTGCTCGATCTCCTGCGGCGTGAGGCCGGCCGATGGCTCGTCGAGCAGCAGCAGCTTCGGCTTGCCGACCGTGGCACGGGCCAGCTCGAGGATGCGCCGCTGCCCGGCCGTCGTGTTGCGTGCCTCGTTGTACAGGATTTGCGTGAGGCCAAACTTCTCGCAGGCCTGCTCTGCGGTCTCCTTCATCACCTGGAACTGATGGCGCGAGGTGCGGCTGCGGATCAGGTCGCCGATGAAGCCGGTCTGGGTCGCCTTGCAGCAGCCGACCATGACGTTCTCGAGCACGCTCATCTGCTCGAAGATCTTCGGCGTCTGGAAGGTGCGCACCAGCCCGGCGCGGCTGCGTGCCTGGATCGGCACGCCGTCGAGCGCGCGGGCCTCGTAGACGATGCTGCCCGTGTCCGGCTTCAGGTAGCCGGTCACGATGTTGAACAGCGTGGTCTTGCCCGAGCCGTTCGGGCCGATCAGCCCGACAAGCCCGCCGCGCGGGACGGCGATGTCGACCGATTGCAAGACGCGAAGTCCCGCGAAGCTGTGGCCGACGCCGCCGATGGTCAGGATGGCGCCGCTCATCGCGCCTTCCGGCGTCCGGCTGCAAACAGCTGGCGCACTGCGCCGACGATGCCTCCGGGCATGACGATGACCACGAACACGAGGGCGAGACCAAACAGAATCTGGTGGAAGTCGCCGAGCTTGCTGAACAGCTCGGGCACGAAGATCACGAACAGCGCACCGACGATCACGCCGGTGACCGACGAGACGCCGCCGATCACCGGGATCAGCAGGAAGGTGATCGAGCGCTCGATCGTGAAGCTCTCGACGCTGGCAAACGAGGTGTAGTGCGCGAACAGGCTGCCCGCGAGGCTGCCGAACATCGAGCACAGCACGAAGATCCGCGTGCGCACCGCCTGGATGTCGATGCCGAGGCTAAGCGCGGCGTCCGGTGAATCTCGCACCGCCTGCATCATCAGACCGTTGCGGCTGGTTACGAGCTGGTATCCCAGCCGCATGCAGAGGAAGGCCAGGATCCAGACCAGGTAGTAGTACTTGCCGGGCGTGTCGAAGGCGAAGCCGAAGAGCTGGATCTTGGGAATGCCGCCGATGCCGAGCGAGCCGCCGGTCAACCAGTCCCATTCGAAGAAGATCGCGTTGCCGATCACCGCGAGGCAGAGCGTGGCGAGCGCCAGGAAAAAGCCGGTCAGGCGCAGGACCGGCCAGCCGACCAGCAACGCGATGGCGGCGGCGACCGCGAGGCCGATGACGAAGCCCACGATGGCGGGTGCGCCGAAGGTGATCGAGCAATAGGCGCTGGCATAGGCGCCGAGCCCATAGAACATGCCCTGCGCCAGGCTGGCGATGCCGCAATGGCCGAGCAGCAGCCCGATGCCGAGGCCGGCGATCGAGAAGATGCCGGCAAAGACCAGCAGGTCGACGAGATTTCGCGCGAGGAACAGCGGCAGGACTGCCCACATGATGAGCGCCGCGACCAGCAGGAGGAGCCGGGGTGCGGACCTCATCCCCCCTTTCTCCCGGCGCGGCCGAGGATGCCGTTCGGCATCAGGATCATGATGGCGATGATGACCGAGAAGGCGACCACGTCCTTGTAGGCCGACGACACCCAGACGATCGCCATCGCCTCGATCAGCCCGAGCACCAGGCCGCCGATGACCGCGCCCATCGGATTGGTGAGGCCGCCCAGGATGCCGGCGGCGAAACCCTTGAGCGTGAGCGCCAGCCCGCCGAGATAGTTTACCGAGAGCAGCGGCGTGATCAAAATGCCGGCCACCGCGCCCAGCAAGCCGCCCAGTGCGAACGAGAGGGTCCGCATGCGGCCGACATTGATGCCGAGCGTCGCCGCGCCATCGGGATTGGACGACGCCGCCATGATCGACAGGCCGAGCGGCGTCTTGCGGTAGAACAGGCGCAGCAGCAGGGCGACAGCCACCGAGATGATGACCAGCCACAGCGCATGGACGCGTAGCACCGCATCGAGGATGAGGTAGACGTCGTCGCCGCCGATCGCCGGCAGCAGATAGGAGTCCCGGCCGACGAAGAACAGGACACTGGCGGACGAGGCCAGGGCTAGGCCGATGGTCAGCAGCAGGAAGCTCACCTCCGTCGCGCCGCGGCGGATCATCTGCCGCACGAAGATGAACTCGACGAAGGCGCCGACCAGCGTGCCGGCCACGACGCCGCCAAGCGCCGCCAGCGGATAGGGCCAGCCCCGCGCCGTCAGCAGCAGCACCGCGACGATCGCGCCGATGACGCTGAACTCGCCCTGCATGGCGTTGACGACTTTGCTGCCGCGAAAGATCGTCGACATGCCCATGCCGACCAGGGCGTAGACCAGGCCGTTGGTCACGCCGGCGATGATCGCCTGCAGCAGCAAGCTCACGTCCATTCAGGGCGTCTGGGCGGTCTGCGCGAAAGCCGCAGGTGCCAAGGCCAGCAGCAACGCATGACAAGCTCCGAGCACGACACAGCACGACCGTTTCATGATGTTTCCTCTTCCCTTGCTGTCGCCGCTCTGATCAGGCGGAATTGGCCGGATCGTGGATAGGCATACCGCACGCGTCAAGTAGTCGAATCTCGAACCACCGTTCATGTTCTGCAGGTCATGTCGTCGTGCGTTTGAGCGCTGCCTCGCGAACCTGCATCAGCGTCGTGCGCGGGCTGACCTGATCGGGGTCGACCTTGACGTGGAGGATCGACGGCACCTTCGACGCCACGGCGCGCTCGAAGGCCGGCGCGAACTCGTCGGTCCTGGTCACCGTCTCGCCGTGCCCGCCGAAGGCGCGGGCATAGACGGCAAAGTCGGGATTGCGTAGCTCCGTGCCCATGATGCGGGTCGGGTACTCACGCTCCTGATGCATGCGGATCGTGCCATACATGCCGTTATCGACGACCACCACGATGACCGGCGCACCGTACTGGACTGCGGTGGCAAACTCCTGCCCGTTCATCAGGAAGCAGCCGTCGCCGGCGAACGTCACGACCATGCGATCGGGCTGGACGATCTTGGCCGAGACGCCGGCCGGCACGCCGTAGCCCATGGCGCCGCTGGTCGGCGCAAGCTGCGAGCGCAGGCCGCGGTACTGGAAGAAGCGCGAGACCCAGCCGGCGTAGTTGCCCGCGCCGTTGGTCACGATCGCGTCTTTGGGAAGCCGCTCGTTCAGCCAGCGCACGATGATGGCCATGTCGACGGTGGCGCCCGTGGCCGGCGATTCGAGCGTGGCGAGATAGGCGTCGTTGCCCTCCTTCGTGGCCACCGCCCACGGCCGCCGTGCAACCGGGGCCATCGCCTTCGCGGCGCGCGCGAACTGCGCCATGCCGGAATTGATCGGCAGGCTGGCCTGGTAGACGCGGCCGAGCTCATCGGCGCCGCCATGGACATGGACCAGCGCCTGGCGTGGGATGGGGATGTCGAAGAGCGTATAGCCGCCGCTGGTCTGCTCGCCGAGCCGGGGACCAACCGCCAGGATCAGGTCGGACTCGCGGATGCGCTTCTGCAGGTAGGCCGACGCGCCGCTGCTGAGGTTGCCGAGATAGTTGGGATGGCGGTTGTCGACCAGGTCGGCATTGCGGAAGGCGGTCGCGACCGGCAGCTCGTTGGTTTCGATGAAGGCGCGGATGTCGTCGGTGGCCTGCTTCGTCCAGCCGCCGCCGCCCAGCATCACCAGCGGGCTCGACGCGTCCGCGAGCAGGGTGGCGAGCCTCGCCATGTCCTCGGGATCGGGCGCGCCGCGCACGACCTTGTAGGGCCCGGCATCGGCCACCTCGACGACGTCGGCCAGCATGTCTTCCGGCAGCGCGAGCACGACCGGCCCCGGCCGTCCCGACATCGCGCGATGGAACGCCTGGCTGACCAGCTCGGGGATGCGCCGCGCGTCTTCGATCTGGGCGACCCACTTGGTCATCGGGCCGAACATGCGGCGATAGTCGATCTCCTGGAACGCCTCGCGCTCCTCCTGGTCGCGCGCGACCTGGCCCACGAGCACGATCATCGGCGTGGAATCCTGAAAGCCGGTATGAACGCCGATGCTGGCGTTGGTGGCGCCCGGGCCGCGGGTGACGAAGCAGACGCCGGGCCTGCCCATCAGCTTGCCGTAGGCCTCCGCCATGTTCGAGGCGCCGCCTTCCTGGCGGCAGATCACGAACTTGATCGCGTTGCGCGCATCGTGCAGCGCGTCGAGCGCGGCCAGGTAGCTTTCGCCCGGAACGCCGAAGATATGGTCGGTGCCGTGGATGCGGAGCTGGTCGATCAGGACCTGGCCACCGGTGCGGGCGACCAACCCCGCGGACGGGCTGGCCGAGGAGGCGCGTGCGGACATGTTTCAACCTCAAATCAGGGAAGTCGGGAAGCGGCTCAGATCTGCGCCGCGTCGAGATCGATCGGCACCCCCAGCATGAACCTACCAGCGCTTTCGTAATGGGCCCTGCGGCCCTGCAACTGCTGCGTGACGGTGTTGATGTCACGGAAGCGCCGCTCGAACGGACCGGATTTCAGGATCGCGCTGGCGCCCGCCGACTCGTACAGCGTGGCGACGACTTCTTTCGCCGAATGGATCGCATGTGTGGCGGCGAGCCGGATGTCGACGCGCTGCGCGTCGGTTGGCTTGCGGCCAGACTGGATTTCCTGCCAAGCCTCGCGGATGTTGGCCCGCAGATAGTGCCGCGCAGACTTCCACTTCGCTTCGCACAAGGCGACCTCGAACTGGACCATCGGATTGTCCTTGAGCGTGCTCCGCGCCTCGCGCGGCGTCTTGTGGGCGGCGAGCGCCATGAACGCGTCCATGAAGCCGCGCGCGATACCAAGCGCGACATGGGCGAAGCCCGACGAGTAGACCATGGTGCTGGAGTAGCGATAGTGCGGGCTGGAATCGATCCTCGTTGCTTCGTCGTCGCGGATGTAGGCATAGCGGCACGGGACGAACAGGTCCTTCAGGATGAACGAATCGCTGCCGGTGCCGCGCAGGCCGAGCGTGTGCCAGACATCCTTCACGTCGGCGCGGCCGCGGGGATAGAGCAGCGCGCGCATCTCCTGCTTGCCGTTGACGCGCAGCCGGGGGCTGCCGTCGGCCTCGCACACGAGGCAGAGGGCGCCGAGCCAGGTGGCATGGCGGCTGCCGCTCGCGAAGCTACCACTGTAGTTGACGATATAGCCACCCTCGGTGGCGACCGCCTTCGCGCCGGGGCTTGGCCCCCAGGCCAGCACGTCGTTGGGATTGCCGAACACTTCGCGGGCCGTGGCCGGCTCGAGATAGCCGGCGGCCATCGAGCAGCCTGAGCCCTGATTGAGGCACCAGGCAGCACTGGCATCGTAGCGGGCGATTTCCTCCACCACGCGCGTGTAGGATAGCGGATCGAGCGCGCCGCCGCCCAGCCAGCGCGGCAGCAGCATGCGGAAAAGCCCAGCCTCGTGCATCCTGGCAACCAGCTGCGGATCGAGCTCCCTCGCTTCTTCCTCGTGGGCCTGCGCGGCGGCGAAGTCGAGCGCCAGCGCGCCGACACGCTCGAGATAGTCGGCGCGCGTCGGCGTTGACGTCGACTTCAGGAGGGACGCGGCTGAGGCGTTCGTCCGCGACATTAGATCCTCATCGTCTGGCCTGCGGTTGCAATCTCGCCCGGCGGGCCTTCCTCCGTCGGATCGAAGTCCATCTCGACCTCAATGCCGTTCGGATCGAAACAGAACAGCTGCCAAGTCAGGAACGGCGCCGGCGCGCGCGTAAGCCGGTACTTGATCTGGCGGGAGTCGAGGGACTCGAGCACGGCGAGGAGCCCGTCGCCCCGGAACGCCATGTGGTCGAGGCCGCCGCGCACTGGCTTCGGCATTTCCTTGACCTGAATGACATGAAGGATCGGCGTATCGGTCGCGTAGAGCCAAAAGCCCGCGACCTGGAAGTTCGGTCGCGCGCCGGGATTCAGGCCGAGTGCGGCGTAGAATTCCTTGGTCTGTTCCGGTTGGTCAGTGACGATCGTGAAGTGGTCCATGCGGCGCACGAAGCCCATGTCATTTCCTCCAGCATCATTGTTTGCCGCCGTCTTCTAGCGGCGAAGGACGATAGGTCCAGCATGGTACACGGTCAACAATGTCGAACCATGATTCAGAAATCAGCAATTTGTCCGAGCGAGGTTTTTCAACGGTCGATGCCAAGTGGATACGGCCCGCCTCAATAGCGAGGAAATCGCGAATGTCTTCGATGGCAGCTGGAGCCTTTCGGCTCGGATATGTTCGTGCCGTCGGACAGCCCGGGCGTGCGCTGGGAGATCGAAACCCTTCGCGCCAAGATGCTGATGGGCAAGGTACGGTTTCTCATGTCGCCTGGCGCGCCTGACTATGACTTGGAGAAGCAATGGATCGGCGCACGCCGTCTTCTCTTGGGTCAGGCGATTGAGGCACGGGCTGCGCGTAGCCGTTTTTCACGCCAACTTCGAGCGAAAGACCTTAGTTGTTGGGCCGAGCTGCCGCCGCGTGTGGTCGAAACAGCTCGGACTTTCGGGGCCGGCGATCAGCGCGCAAAAGGGACCGCTACGTCCGCATTCGGTCAATCGCGTCGGTTTCGCGATGTCCGCCTTACGTCCGGTCTTCCCCAAACAGCAGACATTTCCAGACCCGGTAGGCACTTCGCATTTGGGCCATAAGCGGACATTCCTCGGGTAGCCATAGTTCGCATTCTGCTGCACAGTTCGGATCGGGCAGTGCTCGTCAGCATCCAAGCTCCCGATACAATGTTGAAGCTTCCGTTTCACATATCCGTGGCGTAGACCGACCATCTGACGACGCGTAGGCTCGTCCAGCCCACATGACTGGACCTCGGGTCAAATCTTGGCTGCGCAGAAGCATTACACTGCAGGCGATCATCACAATGGTCTTTGCGCTGCTGATCCTGCCTGCGCTCGCGATCGTGATCGGCTTCAGCTTTTATGAGAACGTACGCAACCTGACGGCGCTGTCGAACCGGTTCATCGACCGAGCCAGCCAGGATGCAGGCGAAATGTCCGGCAATCTTCTTCAGCCGGTCGCCGAGGCTCTACGACTGATGGCAGGGGCAGAGGAGACGACGTCGGGTTTCTTCCGATCCGAGGAAAGTTCGGACTTCCTCTACGACGCCCTGATCTCAGCCCCACAGATCGACGCCGTCTATACAACCTTCGAGAACGGCTTCCACCGGGTGGTGACGCGGGTCGACGATGATCGCCGCCGCAGCGACCCCAGAATCCCGGCCAATGCCAAGTGGCACATGAGCTTCATCGATGACTCTTCGGCCGGCGCCGACAGGAAGCGTCACCGCACCTTCTACGAGACCTGGCCCACACCCGTCGGCGGCTATTCGATTGACGCCGCGAACAACGATTTGCGCACGACCCTGCCGCACTATCAGCTGGTGCGCCAGCGCCTGGCGCTTGCCGTCACCGACCCCTTCATCAACCCGGATACCGGCCATCCGGTGATTGCGCTGGGCTACCCGATCCTCGTGAAGGATAACTTCGTCGGTGTCGCATCGGCCCACATCACGTTTCGGGGGCTTTCCGAGCTGCTTGCGCGGCACAAAGCCAGCGCCAACAGCATCACCGTCATTGCCGACGAACATGGCAAGCTGCTGGCCCACCCGGTGCCGATGAAGGCAGTCCAAGTCGTCGATGGCCGGCTGCAGATGACCGACTGGGCGGATGTAGACGAGCCGCAGATTGTCGAAGCCGTCCAGCGACGCGCAGCCGGCAGCCCCGATCGGTTCAACTTCACCCTCGAGCGCGACGGCACGGAATACGTCGCGCTGTTCAGCAAGTTCCCGACGGGTTCGGGGAAGACCTGGCAGGTCGTGGTCGTGACGCCGACGGCCGATTTCGTCGGCGAGCTCGCGCACCAATCGCCTGTTGGTCTGGCTCATGCTGGCGGTGGTGGTGGCTGAGAGCACGCTCATATACGTCATGGCCGGGCGCGTATCGAACCCGATTGAGCTAGTTTCCCAAGCGATGAGACGCATCCGTTCCTTGTCGTTCGGCGAGCAGATGGCGTCGCGATCCCGGATCCGGGAAATTGCCGAACTGCAGACACGCGACAAGGCTGCTGGCCAATGCGCTTCGATCGTTCGCGATGTTTGCACCCATCGGCATCGTACGCGACCTGTCTGGCCGACCGATAGCTCCTGGCATGGAACCGCGCTTCATGACGATCCTCTTCGCGGACGTGGACGGCTTCACGACCATCGCCGAGCAGCTTTCGTCGCAGGAATTGTCGGAGCAAACGTCGCAATACTTCGAGACGGTGACGTCGGCTGTGGCCGAGGAAAGCGGCACGATCGACAAGTTCATTGGCGACTGCGTGATGGCCTTGTGGGGAGCGCCGGCTGTCATGGAGGACCACGTATTCGGTGCCTGTGTGGCGGCCCTGAGGGCCAGCCGCCGAATGGAGCGGCTCAATGCAAGCTGGGCAGCCGAAGGCCGCAAGCAGATGCGAGTGCGGATCGGCGTCCATTGTGACACTGTCGTTGTCGGCAATGTCGGCTCCCGCGCGAGATTGAGCTATACCGTGATGGGCGATGGCGTGAATGTTGCTTCGCGAACCGAGGGACTGAACAAGCAGTTCGGCACCTCGATCTGCATCTCCCAGAATGTCTACGAACGGGTGTCTGACCGCATCGCTGCCCGTGCTCTTGGGCGGGTACCCGTCAAGGGCCGCAAGACAGAGATCATGGTCTATGAGTTGCTCGGCATCGCAGGCAGCAACGATCCTGAACTTGCTGTCCATCGCGCAGTGGCTTGAGGAAATGCTGAAATGTGGATGGCGCGCGTCGCGTCGAACGGCTTGATCTTGGGATGTGGTGGCCCCCGGCCGTCTGCTTTCGGCCCGTGTCCGCTTTGGGTCAAACGCGGAGGTTTCGTGATGTCTGCGGTATGTCCGGTCTACCCCAAACAGCAGACATCTCCGGGCACGGTCGGCACTTCGCATTTGTGCCAAGATCGGACATCGACCTGCCACGTCGGCCGCAACATTGCCCAACGGCGACGTGATCGAGAAGCACGACGTATTCGGCGACGGCGTCAATATCGCGGCGCGGCTGGAGCAGATTGCACGGGGATCGACGTCGTCGCCTGCTATGCGGCGCGTGGATAAGGCGATGGTGACATCGACTTTGAGGCGGACAAGTTCGGCCTTAAGCGTGAAGAGAGAAGGCAGCCCTGACGCAACGGCTCGTGCTCTGCTACGCTTAGTGCGGATGATCAGCCCGTCTCTGACATATCTGCCTCCTGGAGCGCAGATGCGACGTGCCACGGTCTCGGCGTGGTGACGTCTTCCCGCTTCACCCGCCGCGGGTTCGCGCTCGGGGCTTTGACCCTCGGGGCGGTGGCATCGAAGCAGGAGATCGGGAAGGCGGACGAGCCGCAACGAACCGCAGGCTTCCCCCAAGGCTTCCGCTGGGGAACGGCCACATCGGCCTATCAGATCGAGGGCGCCGCGCAGGAGGAGGGTCGGGGTCCCTCCATCTGGGACACGTTCTGCCGGCTGCCTTGGAAGATTCGGGACGGCACCAACGGCGACGTCGCCTGCGATCACTATCACCTCTACAAGGAAGACGTGGCGCTGATGAAGGCGCTAGGCGTCACGACCTACCGCTTCTCGATCGCGTGGCCGCGCCTGTTCCCGGAGGGTCGTGGACTGCCCGACCCGAAGGGCCTGGCGTTCTACGACCGGCTGGTCGACGAGTTGCTGGCCAACGGTATAGAACCCTTCGCCACGCTCTATCATTGGGACCTGCCGCAAGTGCTGCAGGATCGAGGCGGCTGGGAATCGCGCGACACGGCGGAGGCCTTCGCCGCCTATGCGGGCTTCGCAGCCTCCAAGCTCAGTGACCGCGTCGGCAATTTCTTCACCATGAACGAGATACGCACGTTCATCGAGATGGGCTACGGCAACGGCATGTTCGCCCCCGGACTCGCCCTGCCGAAGGCGCGGTTGAATCAGGCGCGACACCACGCCGTGCTCGGCCACGGTCTTGCCGTCCAGGCCGTGCGCGCGCACGGCCGTGGCGGCGTGAAGGTGGGAATGGCGGAGAATATCCTGACGGGCCTGCCGGCGCTGGAGACGCCGCAGGACATCCGTGCCGCCGAGCTGGCGACACGCCAGATGAACGCACCCTACCTCACCGTGATGCTGGAGGGGCAGTACACCGACGCCTACCTGGCGGCAGCCGGCGTCGACGCGCCGCGCTTCACGACCGACGAGTTGAAGACGATTTCGACGCCAGTCGATATCGTCGGCATCAACGTCTACGAGCCGAATGCCTATGTCCGGGCGAGCGACGCGGCGCCGGGCTATGCGACGATTCCCCTGCCGCGCTCCTATCCGCACATGGAATCGCGCTGGTTGACCTTCGGGCCCGGGACGCTCTACTGGGCGCCGCGCCACGTGGCGACCCTGTGGAACGTGAAAGAAATCTACATCACCGAGAACGGCGCTTCGTCCGCGGACGAGCCGGCCGCCGACGGCGAGGTCTACGACCTCGATCGCGTGATGTTCCTGCGCTATTACCTCGGCCAGTTGCAGCGCGCTACCGCCGAGGGCGTGCCGGTGCGCGGCTATTTCGCCTGGAGCCTTTTGGACAATTTCGAATGGGCAGACGGCTACTCGACCCGCTTCGGGCTGCACTATGTCGACTACAAGACGCTGAAGCGCATACCCAAGCTCAGTGCCGCGTTCTATCGCAACGTCATCGCGCGCAACGCCCTGGTGTGAGATAGGCCACAAGAGCCGAGCCGCTACGTCCGTTTTGGGGTCAAACGCGTCGCTTTCGTGATGTCGCCGGTACGTCCGGTCTACCCCAAACAGCAGACATTTTCCGGACCCGGTCGGCACTTCGCATTTGTGCCAATAGCTGACCTACCGGCGACCGGCGTCGCTCAGCTCATCCAGAAGCTGTTTGGCCGCGATCAGATCGGCAGTGCCGAAACCCTCCGTAAAGCGGTCGTAGATCGGCTGGAGGCAGGCGATGGCGTCGGCGGGGCGGCCCTGACTGCGCAGCAGGCGGGCGAGGCTCGTTGCGGCGCGCAACTCCCATGACGGGGTTCCATGCTCGCGCGCCCCATCGAGCGCCCGCCGGAAGACATCCTCCACCGCTTCCGTGGTTCCGGTAGTGCCCTGCAACAAAAGAAGCTCGCCTTTGATACGCAGTAGCTCGGGTGCGAGCCAGCCTCTTCGGGATCGGTCGAGGCCTCGCTCGACCGCTGCAATCCCGTCGGCGAACCGCCCCGCCTGGCCCAGGGCTTCCGCCATCTGACCAAGCCCGGTCAGGAACCAGAGGTCGGCGTTGGGTTCGGCGGCGCGCAGGAGTGGCGACCCGCTGTCGAGATCGCCGGTCTTGACGAGGACAACGCCTTTCAGGCGCGAGGCGAAATCATGCCAGACCGCGAAGCCGTGCTTTCTCGAATGATCGAGCAGCATGTCCGTGTAACGTTCCGCTGCAGCGAGATTTCCCGCCCACAGCGCGACCAGGCAGCCGCCGTGGGACAAGGCGTAACACAGCGTGGCCGGGTCGGCGAGCGCCTCCGCGTCGCCAACGGCGCTCTGAACCGTGCGCCACGCCTGGTCGGCGAAACCCCGCAGCCAGAGGATCCGCGCCTGTACGACGCGGCCTGCGACCTTCTGATCGAACCAGAACCGGATGAGCGGGGAGCGCCGTCGCGGATCGACATCGGCGCTCAGCATCCGCTCGATGTGTTGGCAAGCGTTCGTTTGATCGCCCAGGTAATGATACGTCATCCCCATCATCCGATCCGCGATCGGCAGGGTGGCCGGGTCGGCATGTTCCAGCGCGAGGGTGTAAAATCTTCGGGCCACGGCGAGGGCGGCGGCGAGCTCGCCCGTGTTCGTGTGGTGAGCCCAAAGCTCCCACAACGCTCTCAACTGGTATTCGGTGTCGCCAAGCGATTCGGCGAGGCGGAGAGCCGCGGTACAGGCCTGCCTGGCCGCGGGGACTGCACCTTTGGTAAACAGCAGCGACGAGCCCAGCGCGGCTTGCAGCTTCATCTCGCCGCGGGCATCCATTGGCGCCTCATGTGCCAGCGAAGCGAACACCTGTTCGACGCGGCTACGGCATTCGTCGACCATTGGCAATTGCAACCAGAGCGGGATCGCGGCGACGGTCAGGGCCACCCCGATCGACTCAACGCCGTTCGGCGAAAATGCCCAGTCGAGCGCCGCGCGCAGATTGTCGAGTTCCCCGGCATAATCTGCCAGCCATTCGCCAGCAGGCCGCGCCGGCACTTCCCGTTCAGCGCGCTCGAACAGGTCGCGGTAGTACTCGGCGTGACGGCGCGCGATCCGCTCACGCTCACCGCTCGCGTCGAGCTTTTCGATCGCGTAGGCGCGAGTGGTATCGAGCAGCCGGAACCGCGGTTTGGTGCCGCTGACATCTGCGACCACCAACGATTTGGCCACCAAATCGGCCAGGCGGTCTATCGCAACTGTGCGTGTGTTTGCTGCATCCATGGCCACGGCTGCTGCAGCCTCGACTGTAAAGCCGCCGGCAAAGATGCCGAGAGCCCGGAAAAACAGCTGCTCGTCTTCGCTCAGCAGACCGTAGCTCCAATCGACGACGGCCCGCATGGTCCGATGCCGTGGCATCGTCGTGCGGCGCCGCACCCCCAGGAGTTGCAGGCTGTCGTTGAGGCGGGCGGCAAGGCCTTCGATCCCAAGGACCTCGACGCGCGGTGCGGCGAACTCGATGGCCAGCGGCAAGCCGTCGAGCCTGCGACAAATCTCGACGACCAGCGGGGCGTTCGCATCGGTCAGCGCGAAGTCTTCGATGGTCGCAGTCACCCGCTCGATGAACAACTGCACGGCGGGAAAAGCCGCCGCCCCGGCGGCCGTCAGTCTGGACGACGCCGGCGGGCCGCCAAGCGGTGCGAGGCGGTACTCGCGTTCACCTGCTACCCTGAGCGGTTCCCGGCTGGTTGCCAGGATGCTTACGCCTGACGCTCCGCCGAGAAGCGCCGCCGCCAGGCTGGCCACCGCCTCGATGAGGTGCTCGCAATTGTCGAGCAGCAGCAGCATCCGATTGTCTCTAAGGGCAGCGACCAGGGCGGGCAGCGGATCTTCGGTGCGGATTTCCAGACCGAGCACGGTCGCAACCGCGCTCGGCACCAGGCGGGGGTTGCCGAGCGGTGCCAGGTCGACAAGCCAGACGCCGTGTTCGTAGCTGGTGGTCACGCGCTCGGCGACGGCGAGGGCGACCGTGGTCTTGCCGATACCTCCGGGTCCGACGATCGTCACCAGGCGCTGGCGCGAAAGTCGCGAGACGAGCGCCGCCGCCGCTTCCTCGCGGCCGATCATCCGAGTTACAGCGAACGGCAGATTGTGCGTCGCCGTAGACGTGACTGTCGGCGGCAGCGGGGGTCGTGATGGTTCCTCACGGCGTACCGGAGCGACAAAATTGTAGCCCCGTCCCGGAACGGTGATGACGTAGCGGTTCCCGTCCTGGCCGTCACCGAGGGCGCGGCGCAAGGCGCTCACCTGAATCTTGAGATTCGCTTCTTCGACGTACGTTTGCGGCCAGGCCCGCGCGATCAGTTGCTCTTTGCCAACCACCTCGCCGGCGCGCTCGACCAGAGCCTCCAGAATGTCAAAGGCGCGGCTGCCGAGCCGCACCGGCTGGTCGCCCTCGAGCAGGAGCCGCTGTGCCGCAAGGAGCCGGTAGGGGCCAAACGAGATCGCGTGTTCATCCATGAGGGCAGGTCGCCGGAGTTACCTCATTTTACTCAATTTTACTTGACTAGGGCCAGAACAAGACTCCGCGACCGCCGGGAACGGCAACTGCCAGGTCGCAGTCGCTGCGACTATGCAAGGAGCCGAAACGGCCCGAACGACATCTCGTGTCCATTCATGGGCCAGGTCGCCGGACTGCCTTTCAGAGGTTCGGACATTCGCACCAAGATAGTGCGCCACCATGGCCAGTTCTCGCTAGCGCCAGAGATGGGTCTTCGCGAGGCTGAAGACTTCGTCGCCGCGGCCGCTGATCTCAGCCCTCAACATGCAAAGAGTGAAGCCTTTCGCCATCCCCGGCGATCGCCAGGATTTTGTGAGGGCGATGCCGACCGAGGCATTTTCGAAGACAGTGCGCCATCGCTCTTCGCTTGCCCACGTCGCTTCTTCCGCTTGCCCTCGAACGTCGATGTCCTGATCGAAGTGGACACGATTGTGGGTGGGATCGAACGACGATCTTTCGATTTGAACGCGAAGTAGCAATGATACCTTGGCAGCGGGGACTTCGGCGTATTCTCGATCCCTGTCGACCTCGCGAAAAGCGGCACCCAGCAGCTTCGCGAGACCGGCTGCCCAGTCGCCGATGGTGCCAGCCTGGCCTGTTGCGGAATCGGGATCTGAAGCCGTTTCAGTATCGTGTGGCGTGGTCCCCGGATGCGATGCGTTGATCATGGTATGGCCTTTCGTTTGCCTGTTCGGAGCGAAGTGCCAAAGGTCTGTCTGACGACGAGAATGTCCCAGAATGGTCGAGCCCCTCTTGGACGGTCTTGATCGGGTGAGGATGCTTTTGCGGTTTTGTGGCGTCCGTCAGGCGGGGCCGAGCGCCGGCCAGGCCCTTGGCCGGCTTTAATGCCACCGGATGCAGTCGAATCCCTGCTCGAACCCGGCGCCAGCGATCGCCGAGGCAACGACGGCGCAGGCTGGCTCAGCCAGCTGCCGACCGCTCCGTGAGAGGTCGCTCCGGCCGATTGGGGCTGTGCCGACTCAGCCGCGCCGCTGGCGCTCTCGCCCGGGGCGGCGGGGCGCAGGTGGTATGGCTATGTGCCTGTGCTCGGTGGGACGAAACACAGCACGCGCCCGTAATCGAAGCAAAGATGGGCTCGTTCGACGTCTGGGTTGTGCTCGCGCAGGATACGGTCATCGGGGACGATCACCCACTGGCCGTCGTCCCTCTTGGCCCACCAACTGCCGGCGCGGACTTCAGCAGTTGTTGGATAGCAGTCGCCCGTGGTCTGGCCGTCCCTCGTTTCCTTGCCGTTGCAACAGGACACAATGGTGCCTGGCTGCTTCAACTTGGAATAGTGATCGGCGTGATGGAGGTGATGGCCGTTGTCCTGTGCCCTGGCCTTCGGTGCTGTGGCAAAGGCGACGACGAACACCGCCAGGATCGCGGCGATACCAATATAGGCGGACGACTGGATGATGGCGGACTGCCTGAGCATGTCCCGGGGCGTGTACGACGATGTCATCGGCATGGTTCGACCCTTGACGTTGAAGGCGTCGCATTGCGCCGTCTGCTCGATGAACACTTTCTGCAGCTGACTCGTGGTCCTTCGGGATGTGGCTTGCTCGATCAGCCACATAGGCCCGGCGCGGCGCGCGACATATCCCTCGGCTGGGGGACATTCTGCGGTGTTTAGGGGGACGCGCAGTGCTGGAAGCACGGTCAAAGGGTGCGCGCCGCTTTCCGACCAGGGACAATTCTGCGTTTTTTCTGAAGGGGATTGTCGGTGTTAGGCTTTGAAGGTACGTTGATACCGCGTCGACTGAGCGCTCATGGGATGTGCTTCGCGATGGTTCGAGGCGCCGCCGCGCCGTCGCGGGCCAGCGCGCTTCGCTTCAGCCACGGTCGCAAACTGGGATGGCGCCGGTCGCTTGGAGCGTGTCCATCATGGGCCGACTGGGGTGGATGAAAGATCCGGAGCGCTTTACAGGCTCGCTCCACGTGGTGGCAGGGCACGCTGACCACGTCCATTCGGTTGCCGAGGGAGCGACACCTCCGCCTGGGACAGAGGAGATATCAAGCTCCTGGCAAAGATCGGCGAACAAGCACGGCGTCGATCCTGACGACAACAAAGCGCCACGCATTCTCACGCCTGGCGAGCTGAAGAATTTTCGCGGACCGCTCGAAGAGCTCATCTTCACGGCTCAGGAGGAGCTCGACCAACTATATAGAGTGGTTCGGGAGGCGGGATACACCGTCCTGCTCTGTGATGGTTCGGGCGTCGCTGTCGAACACCGCGGTGAACAGGCGCAGGCCAGCCGCTTCGAATATTGGGGAACTTGGCTGGGCGGCGTGTGGTCCGAGGAGGTGGAGGGCACCAACGGCATCGGCACCTGCATCGTCGAGGAGCGGCCCGTCACCGTTCACAGAAGCCAGCATTACCGGTCGCGACACATGGACCTGAGCTGCTCAGGTGCTCCGGTATTCGGCGTCGATGGAACACTGATGGCAGTGTTGGACGTATCTGCCATTGATCCCGGGCTTTCGGAAGCAGCGCATGCGCTGACGGGCGCCCTCACAATAAGGTCGGCGCGCGCCATCGAAGAGCGGTTTTTTCGAGATCAGTTCCGTCGAGCATGGATCGTTGCAGTAGCGCCACCCGATGGCGGCGCTCAAGGCATGCTGATGGCGATCGACGCCAACCAACGCATCGTCGGCGCGAACCGGGTCGCCCGCAGGTCGCTATTGCTCGATGATCGCGCGCTGCTGGCCGGTATCAGCTTGTGGGCGCTCTTCGAACAGGACCTCGACCTTTTTCGGCGCAAGGACCCGTCCGATATATGGACGCAATTGCTGCTCGCCGGCAGCAACGACGGCTGGCCCGTTCTGGTGACTCCGCCTGATCACACGAGGAGCGCCTCGAGCACGCCCACGAACATCAATCTGCATACGCGTCCGCGTCTGGAGTCGATCGGCAATCTCCTGAAGCTCGCGCCGGCACCGCGAGCGCAGGGCGGACTGTCGGCCGGCGCGATGCGGCGGGTGCGGGAATACGTGGAGGTGCATCTGAGTGAAAGTATCGATCTGACAATGCTGGCCGCAGCCGCCGGACTGTCGATGCATCACTTTGCGCGGCAGTTCAAGCAATCGGCCGGCGTCACGCCGCACCGCTACCTCACGCAGAAGCGCGTCGAACGAGCGCAGGAGATGCTGGCCCAGACGGACCTCTCGCTGTCGGCAATTGCGTATGCCGCAGGCTTTTCTGACCAAAGCCATCTAGCCCGTCATTTTCGTCACATTCTCGGGACCACGCCTCGAGAGTTCCGATGGTCGCAACGCTAAAACAAGAGAATCGATGGCCACGGCTGCTGCAGCCTGGACCGTAAAGCCAACCGTAAAGATGCCGAGAGCTCAGCCGCGACCGGCGCCACTCAGCTCATCCAGAAGCCGCTTCGCCGCGATCACATCGGCGGTGCCGAAGCCCTCGGTGAAGCGGTCGTAGACCGGCCCAAGGCAGGCGATGGCGTCGGCGGGGCGACCCTGACGGCGCAGCAAGCGGGCGAGGCTGTTCGCGGTGCGCAGTTCCCAGGACAAAGCCTGCTGGCGGCGCGCCTCTTCAAGCGCCTGCCGGAAGAGGCTCTCCGCTGTTTCTGCGGCTGCAGGTGCGCTCTGCAACAGCAGGAGTTCACCCCTGAGGCGCAGCAACTCCGGCGTGAGCCAGCCTGCCTCGGACTGATCGAACCTCGCTTCGACCACCGCGAGCCCTTCTGCGATCCGCCCGGCACGGGCAAAGGCTTCCGCCAACTCACCGATAAAACCGGCGGCTGAGTTTGTGCTCAGCGATCTGGTCGAGGCCGGCGTCCAGCGTCCGAAGTCCTTTGCGTCGAGATGACCTCCCTCGATGGCGAGGACTGCTTTAAGCCTGGAACCAAACTCGCTCCAAAGCGTCAAGCCATGCTCTCTGGAACGATCGAGGAGCATTCTTGCATAGTGCGCGGCAGCGGCCATGTTGCCCACCCACAGCGCGACCGGGCATGCCGCCAAGGCGAGGGAGTGACACAGCGACAGTGCGTGACCCGTCGCCTGCGCCTCTTCAACGCTTACAGCGGCAGTTTGCAGCGCCTGATCCGAAAATCCTTGCAACCACAGGACCCGCGCAAGGAATACGCGGGCGGATAATCGTGGGTTGGTCTGGAAGCGAATGACATCCCGTCCATGATCGGCAGGGGCATAGTGAGTCAGCACTCGCTCCAGATGACTCCGCGCACTGACTTGGTCGCCGAGAAAATGTTTGGCCCCGCCCATCAAGCGCTCAGCGAACAGCTGATCGCGCGGGTCGGCTCCCTTTGTTGCCAGATCATGGAACTTTTGCGCAAATGGCAACGCTATGCGGTATTGATTTCTCCCGATGTGATAGAAATACAGACCCCGGAGAGCGCGCAGCTGATACTCCGAATCGCCAAGATTCTCCGCAATGTCGAGTGCCTTCGTGAGCGCCTTGCCCATCTCGGGACCTTCGGGTGTCGATGCACCCAGCGCGACGTGCAGCTTCATCTCCTCGCGCGGGTCCCGGATTGCTCCGCTTCCGAGAGCGCCAAGCGCCTGCTTGGCGCGACTGCGGCACTCCTCAAGCAGCGATAGATGCATCCACAAGGGGACGACGGCGGCGGTCAGCGCCGCCCCCATAGATCCATCGCCACCCGGCGAAAAGGCCCAGTCGAGCGCTGTGCGCAAGTTGTCAATTTCTCTGGCGTGGTCGGCGAGCCACTCGGCTATGGGTCGCGCCGGCGATTCAGCTTCGGCGCGTTTGATGAGGATGAGGTAGTACTCGGCGTGTCGGCGCGCCAGCCGCTCGTGCTCGCCACTTGAGTCCAGTTTTTCGATCGTGTAGGCCCGCGTCGTGTCGAGCAGCCGGAATCTCGGTTGGGTGCCGCTGGCATCCACGACAACCAGCGATTTGGCCACCAGATCGGCCAAGCGGTCGATTGCGCTGCAGGGCGTCTCTGCTGCATCCGGAACCACTGCAGCAGCGGCCTCGACCGTGAAGCCGCCGGAAAAGATGCCGAGCGCATTGAAAAACGATTGCTCGTCGTCGCTCAGCAGGCCGTAACTCCAATCGACGACGGCCCGCATGGTCCGATGCCGCGGCATGGTCGTGCGGCGTCGTGTCCCCAGCAGCTGTAGGCTGTCGTCGAGGCGGGCAGCTAGGCCTTCGACACCCAGTACCTCGACGCGCGGTGCGGCGAACTCGATGGCCAGCGGCAAACCATCGAGCCTGCGACAAATCTCGGCGACCGCCGGAGCATTTGCATCTGTCAGCGCGAAATCCTCGACGATCGCGGTGACTCGTTCGACGAACAACTGCACGGCGGGGAAAGCCGCCGCCTCCGCGGCCGTCAGGCTGGACGACGCTTGTGGGATGCCGAGCGATGCGAGGTGGTACTCGCGTTCACCCGCTACCCCGAACGGCTCCCGGCTGGTCGTCAGGATGTTCACGCCTGGCGCTCCACCGAGAAGCGCCGGCGCCAAACCAGCCACCGCATCGATGACGTGCTCGCAATTGTCGAGCAGCAGCAGCATCCGCTTGTCCCTGACGGCGGCGACAAGGGCGGCAAGCGGATCTTCGGTGCGGATTTCCAGACCGAGCACCGTCGCAACCGCGCTCGACACCAGGCGCGGATCGCCGAGCGGCGCCAGATCGACCAGCCAGACGCCGTGTTCATAGCTCGCCATCATGCGCTCGGCGACGGCGAGGGCGACCGTGGTCTTGCCGATGCCGCCGGCTCCGACGATCGTCACCAGGCGCTCGCGCGAAAGCCGCGTGACGAGCGCTGCCACCGCGTCGTCGCGGCCGATCATGCGCGTTACGGCGAACGGCAGATTGTGCGGCGTCGTCGAAGCAGCCGGCGGCGCCGAAGCGGCGCGCAATGTCTCCTCGCGTCGCACCGGGGCAACGAAATTGTAACCGCGCCCCGGAACGGTGATGACGTAGCGATTGCCGCCCTGGCCGTCACCGAGGGCGCGGCGCAGCGCGCTCACCTGGATCTTGAGGTTCGAGTCTTCGACGACGGTTTGTGGCCAGGCCCGGGCGATCAGTTGCTCCTTGCCGAGCACCTCACCGGGACGCTCCACCAGGGCGGCCAGGATGTCGAAGGCGCGGCTGCCAAGCCGCACCGGCCTGTCGCCTTCGAGCAGCAGGCGCTGCTCTGTCAGCAGCCTGAACGGTCCGAATGAGATCGCCTGTGTGTCCATGATTACGGCGCGGAAACCATCCGCCTTTTTACCTTATTTAACCTGACGAGCGAACCTGCAGGCACTAAGTCCGCTCGCGAAGCCCCATCCCGCCAGCTTCCGTCATCGCTGGTGGTCTCCAAGTAACTCGAGAGGGATCAGGTCATGCCGGACGGCTCCGATTCAGAACGTGGTGGCCACGCCGCTTTTCCCTTCTGCGGCCCGCAAATGCCCGCCTTGCTGCACGACATCCAGCGCGGCCTCTCGCGAGCCGGGCACTCGATGTTGGCGTCGCGGATCGACGAAGCGCTGACCGCCCTCGAGGCCATTGAGCGGCAGCTCGACGGTCTGCCACCAGCGGTTGCCGCACGGTATCGCGCGGCATCGCACCTCGTCCGGTCGGCTGTCGTCGCCTTTCAGAACGATAGTCTCGCCGTGCTCGCGATCGCCATTGCGCAGGTCATTGTGGAAAGGGGGGCGGGACCGGGCGCTCTCCTGACGGAAGCTTACGGCCGAACCGAAACATTCGAGCCGGCGTCCCTGCCAGGTTCAGTCGACGGTTCCAGGCAGCCCGCTATCGACAGCGACGCGATCACGGCTCGCGAACGCGACGTGCTCTCCGGGATCGGCCAGGGCTACTCCAACAAGCGCATTGCGCGAACCCTCGAGATCTCGCCGGAGACGGTCAAATCGCACGTCAAGCACATCTTCTCGAAGCTCGACGTCGCCACGCGCAGCGCGGCCGTGTCGCGGGCCGTGTCGCTGGGGCTGCTGTAGCCCGCGCATCCCCCGTCGGCATGCCGCACCGACCCCCGTTCGGGGGATCGCGCCGCAGCCGGGAATGTCCGATCTCTGGGCGAGACGTTTCGGAACCGAAGGAGCCAGTTGGATGGCAACAGCAACAGCAGCAGCAGTACCCGTCGCGGCGGCGACATCAGTCAGCAAGGTGCGCAAGCTCCCTGCGCCGAACAGCGACTTCTACCAGCTCGTCGACGTCCTGACCGACGAGGAACTGGCGACCGTCAGGAAGGTGCGGACCTACATGGAGACGAAGGTCCAGCCGATCATCAACAAGTACTGGTCCGACGATGCCTTCCCCTTCGAGCTCCTGCCCTCGTTCAAGGACCTGAAGCTCGGCGGCCTGGGCTTCGAGGGCTATGGCTGCGCCGGCGGAAGCCAGAAGCTGTTCGGCTTCGTCGCCATGGAGCTGGCCCGCGTCGATGCCTCGTTCTGCACCTTTTTCGGCGTGCATAGCGGGCTCGCCATGGGCTCGATCTATCTCGACGGCTCGGAGGAGCAGAAGCAGAAGTGGCTGCCGCCGATGGCGCGCTTCGAGAAGATCGGCTGCTTCGCCCTGACCGAGCCCCTGGTCGGCTCGGGAACGGCCGGTGGCCTGACGACCACGGCAAAGCGCGATGGCGACACCTGGGTGCTGAACGGCCAGAAACGCTGGATCGGCAACTCCACGTGGTGCGACGTCTCGATCATCTGGGCACGCGACCTCGCCGACAACCAGGTCAAGGGCTTCATCGTCGAGAACAAGACGACGCCCGGCTTCAGCGTCGAGAAGATCGAGCACAAGATTGCCCTCAAGGTCGTCCAGAACGGCCAGATTACGCTGAAGGACGTGCGCGTGGCGGAGGCCAATCGCCTGCAGGGCGGCAATTCCTTCCGCGACACAGCGCGCGTGCTGCGCATGACACGCTACATGGTGGGCTGGGCCTCAACCGGCGTCCAGATGGGCGCGTTCGAGGCCGCGCTCAAGTACGCCCAGGAGCGTCTGCAGTTCGGCAAGCCGATCGCGTCGTTCCAGATGGTGCAGGATCTGCTGGCAAAAATGCTCGCGAATGTCACCGCTTGCCAGTGCCTGATGGTGCGGCTGGCGCAGCTCGACGACGCGGGCAAGCTTAGCGACCATCAAGCGGCGCTGGCCAAGGCGTTCTGCACCGCCAAGTCGCGCGAGACCGTCGCTTGGGGCCGCGAGCTCCTGGGCGGTAACGGCGTCGTGGCGGACTACAACGTCGCGCGCTTCTTCGCCGATGCCGAGGCGCTCTACTCATACGAAGGCACGTATCAGATGCAGAATCTGATCGTCGGCAAGGCCATCACCGGGCTCGGCGCCTTCGTGTGAGGGGAGGGCGGGCCGGCGGCCCCTCCCGGCTTCTCCCTGCCATCGCCGGCTCGCCCACTCATTCACTTCAACAGGAGATGCGTCAATGGATTCCCAGGAAGCAGGCCCGGCGCTCGCCAACGTCCTCTACGCGATCAAGGGCAACATCGCCTATGTCACCGTCAATCGCCCGAAGGTCCTCAATGCCCTGAACACGCCGACCTGGTCGGACTTGCGCAAGGCCTTCGAGGATGCGCGCGATGATGCGGCGATCCGCGGCGTCATCCTGACGGGCGCCGGCGACAAGGCTTTCATCGCCGGCGCCGATATCAGCGAGCTCGCACACCTCTCGGGATTCGAGGCCGAACAGTCCAGCCGTTTCGGCCAGGAGGTGCTCGATCTCATCGAGAATCTCGGCAAGCCGGTGGTTGCGGCCGTCAATGGCTTTGCCCTGGGCGGCGGCTGCGAGACCGCGATGGCCTGCTCGATCCGGATCGCCGTCGAGAGCGCGAAGTTCGGCCAGCCCGAGGTCGCCCTGGGACTCGTTCCGGGTGGCGGCGGCACCCAGCGTCTGCCGCGTCTGGTCGGCAAGGGCCGCGCCCTGCAGCTCGTCCTGGGCGGAGAGATGATCACGGCGCAGGAGGCCTATCGCATGGGCCTGGTCAATGAGGTGGTGGCGGCAGTCGATCTCATCCCGCGCGCCGAAGCGATCGTGAAGAAGATCGCCGCCAACGCGCCGATCGCCGTCAAGCTGGCGCTGGAGGCGGTCAACAAGGGCCTGGAGGCGGGCCAGAGCGATGGCTTGTTGCTCGAGGCCTCCTACTTCGGACTCTGCGCCGCAACCGAGGACAAGAAGGAAGGAACGACCGCCTTCCTGGAAAAGCGCGCCCCGCGATTCCAGGGGCGATGAGGAACCCTGCAGCGAAGAAAGGCCAGTCATGGCGAACGACAACATCTTTTCGGATTTGAAAGTGGTGGACCTGGCGAGCTTCATCGCCGGTCCCAGTGCCGCGGTGATCCTGTCCGACTTCGGCGCCGAGGTCATCAAGGTGGAGCCGCCAAGCGGCGACTACTGGCGACACGGGAACAAGGTCCCACCGCAGCCGCAGGCGGAGGATGCCTATCAATGGCATCTCAACAATCGCAACAAGCGCGGCCTGGCCCTCGATCTCAAATCTCCCGGCGCCCAGCCGGTTCTGGAGAGGCTGGTCAAATGGGCCGATGTGCTGATCGTCAATACGCCCCATCCGGCGCGCAAGCGCCTGAAGCTCGAGTACGACGACGTGGCGCCGTGGAACCCTCGGCTCATCTACGCCGACCTCACGGGCTTCGGCGACAAGGGGCCCGATGCCGATCTCCCGGGCTTCGATATCACGTCCTATTGGGCACGCAGCGGCCTGCTGTCGATGACGCGAGATGCCGACGTGCCTCCGACCTGGCCGGTGTCCGGTAGCGGCGACAATGCCACCGCGGTCGGCCTCTATTCGGCGATCGTCACCGCGCTCTATCGCCGGGAGCGCACCGGCAAGGGCTCGTATGTCACGACGTCGCTGCTTGCCGAAGGCGTCTGGGCGGCAAGTGTCTCGATCCAGGCGGCGCTCGCGGGCGCGAAATTCTACGGCCTGCACGATCGCATGCACCCCGCGAATGCAGCCATGAACGTCTATCGGTCCGCCGACGACACCTGGTTCGTCCTCCTCGTCACGCCCGACAAACTGGTGGGGCTGGCCCAGGCCATCGGCCGCACCGACCTCCTGAAGGATCCGCGCTTCTCCGATCCGGCAAAACTCGTGGCGAACATGCCGCAGCTCGCGGCCATTCTCGACGTCGTGTTCGCGGCCAAACCGATGGCGCACTGGTACGAGGCGTTCAATGGCGCGCACCTGACCTTTGGCGCGGTGCGCGGACCGCAGGAGGTGATCGACGATCCGCAGCTCAGGCCCAACGGGATCGTCGTGCCCCTCGAAGGAGCAGGCGGCAAGCTCACCTCGACCATCAGCAGTCCGATCCAGGTGCATGGCGTCGCCAAGGCGCCGGCCCGGCGGGGGCCGGACATCGGCGAGCACAATGGCGAGATCCTACAGCAGCTCGGTTTCAGCGCCGCTGAGATCGAAAGCCTGTACGCCAGTGCCACTGTTCCCAATGGCAAGCGGCGCGCAGCGTAACGTCCTGGAGACGAGGTGGCCCGTGGACGAGATCATCACCGAGCATTCCGACGGCATCCTGCGCGTCGAATTGAATCGACCGTCGCAGAAGAACGCGATGACGTCGGCTATGTACATCGAGCTTGCCGATATCCTCAACGATGCGGCCAGGGACGCATCGATCCGTGTCGTGCTGTGGCACGGCGCCGGCGATTCGTTCTGCGCCGGCAACGACATCGAGGACTTCCTGAAGAATCCGCCGGGACCGGGGGAATCGCCGCAGGCCCGGCTGGAGAACGCGTTCGTCGATTTCGACAAACCGCTGGTCGCCGCCGTACAGGGCGCCGCCATCGGCGGTGGCACCACGATGCTGACGCACTGCGACTTCGTGCTGGCGGGTCAGAGCGCACACTTTCGGACGCCGTTCGTCGATCTTGCCGTGGTCCCGGAGTTCGGATCGAGCTGGTCCTTGGCGGCTCGGATCGGACATGTTCGTGCGGCCGATCTGCTCCTGCTGGGATCGCCGCTGGATGCCGACCGGGCCCAGCAGCTGGGGCTGGTCACGCTGGTCGTTGCCGATCACACCCTGTTGCCGCTCGCTACCGAAACGGCCTGCGAGCTGGCGGCGAAGCCGGCGGGCGCGCTGCAGGCCAGCAAGCGACTGATGAAGCGCGCCGTTCGAGAGCAGATTAAAGCAGCGATGAAGGCCGAGAATGAGGAGTTCAGCCGCCAGGTGCGCTCCGACGAGGCAAGGGAAGCGCTCACCGCCTTTCTCGAGAAGCGGCGGCCCCGGGCGGCATAGATATTTCCTTGAGGACGCCGCCATGACCGAAAAGTTCATTCAGGACGCCAAGTCCGCATACAGCTATCCGCTTCTCTTGAAACAGCTATGGCATACGCCGCTCGCGCAGGCGCCCGACCAGGTGATCGCCTATCGCGACTTGAAGCGCTTCACATATCGCCAGTTGCGTGAACGCATCGGGCGACTCGCGTCCAGCCTTGCCAGGCTCGGCGTCGGCGCCGGCGACACCGTCGGCGTGCTCGACTGGGACAGCAATCGGTTCCTGGAGGCCTACTTTGCCGTTCCAATGATGGGGGCGGTCCTGCAGACCGTGAATGTCCGGCTGCCGCCCGAACGGATCGCGTACACGATCAATCACGCGCGCTCGTCGGTACTTCTCGTCAACGATGAATTCGTGCCGATGCTGGAAGGCCTCAAGAACCAGCTGCCCAGGGTAAAGCGACTGGTCGTGATGTCGGACCGGTCGGCGCCCCAGGCCGGCGGCCTTGCATTCGCCGGCGAATACGAGGACCTGCTGCGCGGCGCTTCGCCCGATTACGACTTCCCTGACCTCGACGAGAACACGCTTGCCACCACCTTCTACACGACCGGCACGACGGGGGCGCCGAAGGGTGTCTACTTCAGCCATCGGCAACTGGTTCTCCATACGCTCACCGAAATGGCTTTCTTTGGTACCGCGGCGAAACAAGGCCGGTTCTGCCGTGACGACGTCTACATGCCGATCACCCCGATGTTTCACGCGCACGCCTGGGGGTTTCCGTGGACGGCGACGCTTACAGGCGTGAAGCAGGTGTATCCGGGTCGCTACGACCCTGCCTTGCTCGTCAAGCTGATCAAGGCCGAGGGCGTCACCTTCACGCACGGCGTACCGACGATCCTGCAAATGCTTCTGGGCGCAGCGGCGGCGGCAAAGACCGATCTCGCCGGCCTGAAGATGGTGGTCGGCGGTTCGGAGCTGCCGAAGGCGCTAGCCCGGCAGGCGCTGGCGCTGGGCGTCGACGTCTATGCCGGCTACGGGATGTCGGAGAGCGCGCCGCTGCTTTGCCTGGCCCAGGTGAAATCCGCGGACCTCGTCGGCGACCCGGAGAAGGCGCTGGATATCCGGACCAAAGCGGGCATCGCGGCGCCGCTCGTCGATATCCGTCTGGTCGACACGGACCGGAACAAAGTCGCTCACGATGGACAAGCTCTGGGCGAAGTCGTCGTGCGCGCGCCGTGGCTCACCCAGGGATATGCCGACGATGCCGAAGCGTCCGAGCAATTGTGGGCGGGCGGCTACCTGCACACGAATGACATCGGCGTCATTGAACCGGACGGCTACCTTCGCATCGTCGACCGGATCAAGGACGTCATCAAGACCGGCGGCGAATGGGTGTCGTCGCTCCAGATCGAAGATCTCATTTCACAGTGCACCGGCGTGTCGGAAGCCGCCGTCATCGGCGTCAAGGACGACAAATGGGGCGAGCGACCGTTTGCGCTCGTCGTCAGGGACGCGCAGACGGGCGACGATCCCAGCGACACGCAGATAAAGGCGCATCTGCGAGCCTTCGCCGACGCCGGTGTGATCTCGAAATTCGGAATCCCGGACCAGATTCTTTTCGTCAAGACGCTCGCCAAGACAAGCGTCGGCAAGGTCGACAAGAGGGCGCTCAGGGAGAAATACGGCACGGTCTAGTGCTGGTTGACTCCTGCCATGCCGGACCGCGGACCTCCAGGTCCGCATCATGAAAGGCGCATGTGAATGCGCCGACTTGAGCGGACCTGGAGGTTCGCGGTCCGAAAGAGCATGAGCGCCACGGAGTGGCGCGCTCCCAGCAAAGGCATCCCCTTCCGCGCACCGCCTGCTCCCCCGTCCGGGGGATCGTTCGGGAAGCGACAGTGTCTTATGTCCTGCCGACGACACGGGACCACAATCCAAGGAGCAGCGAAATGGCGAAGGACGCACTCGTGCCTCAGGCAAGACCCGATTCGAGCCGCAGCGCGGCGGTTGGGCGACTGTTCGTTCTCGAAGTGAGTGGTGGACGCATTCACTCGATGAACCCCGATGGTTCCGACCGGAAGGTCATCGTCACGGGCTGCGAGCTGCCGGACGGCATCGCGATCGATGTCGCGGCGGGGCATATCTACTGGACCAACATGGGCGCCAGCGTTGCCGTGAACGACGGCTCCATCGAGCGCGCCGATCTTGACGGCAGCAACCGAAAGCTCGTCGTGCCTCGCGGCGCCACCTTCACGCCCAAGCAGATCCAGCTCGATAAGGAGAACGGCAAGCTCTACTGGTGCGACCGCGAAGGCATGCGGGTGATGCGCTGCAATCTCGATGGCACGCAGATCGAGACGCTGGTCGAGGCTGGCCATGGCGACGTCGACCGAAAAGACCAGACCAGGTGGTGCGTCGGCATCATCCTCGACCCCAAGCGCGGTCAGATCTACTGGACGCAAAAAGGTCCGGACAATGGTGAGCTCGGCCGCATCTTTCGCGCCGGGATCGATCTCCCCTCGAGCGAGAGGCCCGACGAACGCACCGACATCGAAGTGTTCTACGACCGCCTGCCGGAGCCGATCGATCTCGAGCTCGATCTTGAGCATCGCGTGCTCTACTGGACCGATCGGGGTGACCCTCCGCGCGGCAACACGGTGAACCGGGCGTCCATTGATGCAAAGCCGCAGGCGCCGGAGATTCTGGTGACGCATCTGATGGAAGGGATCGGCATCGCGCTGGACGTCGCGGGCGATCGAATGTTTGTCACCGACTTCGGCGGGTCCCTCTACTCGGCCAAGCTCGACGGATCGGGAGAACGCAATCCGCTCTACGCGCAGGGCAATCTCACCGGCGTCGCCTACGCCAAAATCTGACACTCAATCGAAGGAGACCGACCATGACCACTGGCAAGCCTGTTCGCCGGATCGCCATCATCGGGACGGGCGCGATCGGCGCAAGCTGGACCGCACTCTTCCTGGCCAAGGGACTTGAAGTCATCGCGACCGATATCGCGCCCGACGCGGAAGCCTCGTTGAGGCGGTTCGTGCAGGCGGCATGGCCGGCACTCGAGCGGTTGGGGCTGTCGCCCGGCGCGTCGCAATCCAATCTTCGCTTCACCGCAGATATGCCGACTGCCGTCCGCGCGGGGGACTTCGTTCAGGAGAACGGACCCGAACGGATCGACTTCAAGAGGAAGCTTTATCGCGAGCTCGACGAGCTGCTGCCGCCCGACGTGATCATCGCGTCGAGCTCGTCCGGGCTCACCATGAGCGAGATTCAATCGGCGTGCCGCCTGCACCCGGAGCGCTGTGTCATCGGCCATCCTTTCAATCCGCCGCACCTGGTGCCGCTGGTCGAGATCGTCGGCGGGACACTGACCTCTGAAGCGACCATTCAGCGGGCCGCCGCTTTCTATACTGCGTTGGGCAAGCAGACCGTCCGGCTGCGCAAGGAAGTGCCGGGCCATGTCGCCAATCGCCTGCAGGCGGCGCTGGCCCGCGAGGTCTACTACCTCGTTGCCGAGGACGTGGTCAGCGTCGCCGATGTCGACAAGGCGCTGTCCTGGGGGCCGGGCCTGCGCTGGGGCATCATGGGAAACGTGATGCTCAATCACCTCGGTGGCGGCGCGGGCGGCATCGAGCACTTCTTCGACCAGTTCACCGGGCCGATGACGGCATGGTGGAAGGTGCTCGGCTCGCCCGAACTGACCCCTGAAGTGCGGCGCAAGCTGATCGACGGCCTGCATGCGGAGGTGGGAACGCGCACGGTCTCCGACCTGGAAGCGCAGCGCGACGAGATCCTGCTGGGATTGCTCGAGCTGCGCGCCAGGCACGAGGCGCCCGCCGCGGCATCGCAAAAGGCGGATCGTGCAGCCTGAAGCGCCCGACGCGCGGCAAAAGCGCATCGTGATCGTCGGCGGCGGATTTGCCGGGGTCGCCGCGGCGCGCGCCTTGAAGCGCTGCGATGTCGACGTCGTGGTGATCGACCGGCGCAACCATCACATCTTCCAGCCGCTGCTCTATCAGGTGGCCACGGCGGTTCTCGCCCCGTCCGAGATCGCCGCTCCGATCCGGCAGCTTGCCTACGTGCAGAAGAACGTCAGCGTGATGCTCGGCGAAGTGACGGGAGTGGATTTGTCCGGCCGGTCGGTCGACGTGTCCTGCCCCGGCGTCGGGATGCGCAATGTCCGGTTCGATTTTCTGGTGATCGCGACGGGCATGCGACCGAGCTATTTCGGGCACGACGAGTTTGCCAAGTATGCCCCGGGACTCAAGAGCCTGGCCGACGCCGAGGGCATTCGGGCGAGGATCCTCAGTGCCTATGAACGGGCGGACGAAACCAATGACGAGTGTCAGCGCGCGCGGGAGATGACATTTGTCCTGGTGGGTGGCGGACCCACCGGCGTGGAGCTGGCCGCCTCGATGGCGCAGTTGGCCACGACGACGCTGCGTGCACAGTTCCGGCGGATCGATCCGGCAAACAGCTCCATCATCCTGGTCGAGGGCAGCAAGCGGATCCTTCCAACCTTTGCCGAACGTCTCGCGAAAAGGGCGGCCAAGCGGCTCGAGAAGCTCGGCGTCGAGATCCGGACGGGCGTCAAGGTCGAGATGGTCGACGAGCAGGGTGTGATCGCCGACGGCCGGAGAATTGCCAGCGCCACGGTGCTGTGGACCGCGGGTGTCGCCGCCTCGCCGATCACCAAGCTGCTGGGCCGCGAGACCGACCGCGCGGGCCGCGTATTGGTTGGCCCAGGCCTCGACGTCCCAGGTGTGCCGCACGTGTTCGTCGTTGGCGACGCATCGTCGGTCACCAGTGATGGACGGCCGGTGCCGGGCGTGGCGCAGGCGGCCATCCAGCAGGGACGCTATGTCGGACGCCTGATCGCGCGGCAGCTCAAGGGCCGGAAGCCCGGGCGGCCCTTCCGCTATCACGACAAGGGCAACATGGCCGTCGTCGGCCGGAACTTCGCCGTCCTGGAAAGCGGCCGCCTTCGCACGAGCGGCTTTGTCACGTGGCTTGTCTGGGTAGGGCTGCACCTCATGTCGCTTCCCCAGATGCAGAACCGGTTGCGGGTGCAGTCGCAGTGGTTCTGGTCGTATTTCACCGGCCAGCGCAGCTCGCGATTGATCCCCGAGCGGGCCGTGGCTCCCTCCGAACAACGCTGACTCTCCCCCAAGCGGGGGATAGGTCGCGCGGCGCCCGAGGCGTATCTCGCTTTGCGACGCCAATCAGGAACAGGCGATGGCAAGCATCTCCCTTCTCGTCTCGAAGCAACGCAGCCGCCTCGCCGACTTCGTCACCCTGACGAAGCCCGGGGTGATGATGCTCGCCGTCTTCAGTGCAATCGTTGGTCTGATCATCGCACCGGGTGATCTCGCCCCGTTGCGCGCGTGCCTCGCCGTCCTTGCCATCGCGGCGGGCGCCGGCGCCGCCGGCGTGCTCAACATGTGGTACGACGCCGACATCGACGCCGTCATGACGCGCACGGCACGCCGGCCTCTCCCCGGCGGCAGGATCGGGCAAGGCGAAGCGCTCGCGTTTGGGCTCGTCCTCGCCGGCAGCAGCGTCGTCGTGCTGGCGCTGGCCGCGAACCTGGTGGCGGCGGGGCTGCTCGCCTTCACGATCCTCTTCTACATCGTGGTCTATACGGCCTGGCTGAAGCGGCGCACGCCGCACAACATCGTCATCGGCGGCGCCGCCGGCGCACTGCCGCCGGTGATCGGCTGGGCCGCGGCCACCGGCGAAATCGGACTCGAGCCGCTGGTCCTGTTCCTGATCATCTTCCTGTGGACACCGCCCCATTTTTGGGCACTGGCGCTCAATCGCAGCGACGACTATGCCCGCGCCGGCGTGCCCATGCTGCCGGTGGTCGCCGGCCGCGCGGCGACCAAGCGGCAGATCCTGATTTACAGCCTTCTCCTGGTCCCGGCGTCGCTGCTGCCCTGCGTGCTGGGATTTGCCGGCATGCTCTATGGCGCGACCGCAGTCGTCTGGGGTGCGCTCTTCGTCACCTTCGCGGTGCTGCTCAGCAGAACGCATCAGAGCGATGCGCCGGTGGCCCGGCGCCTGTTCGCGTTCTCGATCGTCTATCTCTTCCTGTTGTTCGCGGCCGTGTTGGCCGACCACGTCGGTGGGGTCTGACATGCAGCCATTGCCGGGAGCGCGTCACCGCGGCGGAGCAAACGCCGCCTTGAGTGACGCTTACGCGGTGTCGATGCTGAAGAAGATGCGCCACTGGGGTGGCGCGCTCCCAATCGTAATCGGCGCAGTGGCACTCAGCGGCTGCTCGGAGGGCGTCCTCGATCCCAAGGGGCCGATCGCGGCCGCCGAGCGGGAGATCCTGTTCAACTCGCTCGGCATCATGCTGGCGATCGTCGTCCCCACGATCCTCGCCACGATCGGCGTCGCCTTCTGGTTCCGCTCGTCCAACCGGCGTGCACGCTACCGGCCGGACTTCACCTATTCCGGCCGGCTCGAGATGCTGGTCTGGTCGATCCCGGCGATGACGGTGCTGCTGGTCGGCGGCGTCGCCTGGTTGGGCGCGCACGATCTCGATCCGCGCAGGCCGATCGCCTCGGACGTCGAGCCCGTCCGGGTGCAGGTCGTCTCGCTCGACTGGAAGTGGCTGTTCATCTATCCCGACCAGGGGATCGCCAGCGTCAACCATTTGACCGTTCCCGTCGGCACGCCCGTCAGCTTCGAGCTCACCTCCTCGGGCGTCATGAACAGCTTCTTCGTGCCGCAGCTTGGCAGCCAGATCTACACCATGGCCGGCATGGTGACGCACCTGCACCTGCAGGCCGACCACGAGGGCACCTATCGCGGCCTTTCGGCCAACTACAGCGGTGAGGGTTTTGCCGACATGCGCTTCACTGTCGACGCCGTCCTGCCCGAGGCGTTCGCTCAGTGGATGGACGGGACACGCAGCACCGGCCCGATGCTCGACGCCGGCACCTACGCCGCGCTCGCCAAGCCGAGCTCGGCAGTCGCGCCCTTCACCTACCGGTCGGTCGCTCCCGACCTGTTCAACGGCATCCTGGGCTCCGCCATGCATCAGCATGGTTCCACGGGGCTCGCCCACCCGACGGCACAGAGGGCGGAAAAGTGAATCTCCTGGGCAAGCTCAGCTGGGACGCGATCCCATTAGATCAACCGATCATCATGGGCGCGACGGCCTTCATGGTCCTGGTGATCATGGCCGTCCTGTCGTTCATCACCTTCAAGGATTATTGGGGCCCTCTGTGGCGCGACTGGATCACCTCGGTGGACCACAAGCGCATCGGCGTGATGTACATCCTGCTCGCCCTGGTCATGCTGCTGCGCGGCTTTTCCGACGCCATCATGATGCGCGCACAGCAGGCGGTCGCCGCCGGCGGGGCGCAAGGCTATCTGCCGCCGGAGCACTTCGACCAGATCTTCTCCGCCCACGGCACCATCATGATCTTCTTCATGGCGATGCCGTTCGTGATCGGCGTGATCAACGTCGTCGTGCCGCTGCAGCTTGGCGTGCGTGACGTCGCTTTCCCGACCCTGAACTCGGTGAGCTTCTGGCTGACCGCCTCGGGCGCGCTGCTGATCAACATCTCGCTGGCGGTCGGCGAGTTCGGCAAGACCGGCTGGGTCGCCTATCCGCCGCTCAGCGAGCTGCAATTCTCGCCCGGCGTCGGCGTCGACTATTATCTCTGGTCGCTGCAGATCTCCGGCATCGGCACGCTGCTGTCGGGCATCAACTTCGTCACCACGATCCTGAAGTTGCGCGCGCCGGGCATGGGCTACATGCGCATGCCGGTGTTCTGCTGGACCGCCATGGCGACGAGCCTGCTGATCGTCGCGGCCTTCCCGGTGCTGACGGCGACCTTCGCCATGCTGCTGCTCGACCGCTATCTCGGCTTCCACTTCTTCACGGTCGACGGCGGCGGCAACGCCATGATGTACGTCAACTTGTTCTGGGTCTGGGGCCATCCCGAGGTCTATATCCTCGTCCTGCCGGCGTTCGGCATCTACTCCGAGGTCGTGGCGACCTTCTCGGGCAAGCCGCTGTTCGGCTACCGCTCCATGGTCGCCGCCACCATGGCGATCTGCGTGCTGTCCTTCCTGGTCTGGCTGCACCATTTCTTCACCATGGGCGGCAGCGCCGACGTCAACGGCTTCTTCGGCGTCATGACCATGATCATCGCCGTGCCGACCGGCGTGAAGGTCTTCAACTGGCTGTTCACCATGTATGGCGGCCGCGTCCGCTTCACGGTGCCGATGCTGTGGTCGATCGGCTTCATGATCACCTTCGTCGTCGGCGGCATGACCGGCGTGCTGATGGCCGTGCCGCCCGCCGATTTCCAGGTGCACAACAGCCTGTTCCTGGTGGCGCACTTCCATAACACCATCATTGGCGGCGTCGTGTTCGGCCTGATGGCGGGCTACAATTACTGGTTCCCCAAGGTATTCGGTTTCAGGCTCGACGAGCGCTGGGGCAAGGCCTCGTTCTGGTGCTGGTTCGTGGGCTTCTACCTCGCCTTCATGCCACTCTATGCGGTGGGCCTGATGGGCATGACCCGCCGCCTGCAGCACTACGACAATCCGGCCTGGCAGCCGTGGCTGATGGTGGCGGCGCTCGGTACCGTGGTGATCCTGGCCGGCGTCGCCTGCCAGGCCATCCAGCTCGTCGTCTCGGTCCGCGCCCGCCGGCAGCTGCGGGATACGACGGGCAATCCCTGGGGGGGCCGCACGCTGGAATGGTTCACGCCGTCGCCGCCGCCGGCCTGGAACTTTACCGTCCTGCCATCTGTCGGCCGTTTTGCTCGGCGGACACCTGCCGAAGGGACGCAGGACTACAAGGCGATCGAAATGCCGAACAACAGCCCGATCGGATTCATCACCGCGTTCTTCGCCGTCGTCACCGGCTTCACCTTGATCTGGCACATCTGGTGGATGGCGGGGTTGGGCCTGCTCGGCGCCTTCGTCACGCTGCTGGCCTTCGCCTTCCGTCGCCAGGAGGAAGTCGAAGTGTCCGCCGTCGAGATCGCTCGCTTCGATCGCGCTCATCCGGCGGAGGTCACGCCATGAACGTCGCCGTTGCCCTTTCCGATGTCCGGCTGGACGTGGCGGCAAGCGAAGCTGGCCCGGCGCCGAAGCGAGTCGTCGTCGCCTACGGTTTCTGGATCTTCCTGCTGAGCGACATCGTGATGTTCGCGACGCTCTTTGCGGCCTATGCCGTGCTGGTGCGCGCGACTGACGGCGGGCCGAGCGGCGTGCAGTTGTTCAGCCAGGCAAGCGTCGCCGTCGAAACCGCCTGCCTCCTTGCCTCGAGCTACACCTGTGGACTGATGTCGCTGGCGGTGAAGTCGCGACGTCGTCTCGGCACCTATTTCGGCGCCCTGGTCACCTTCGCGCTCGGCCTGGCGTTCCTCGCGCTCGAGCTTCGGGAGTTCGCCGACATGATCGTCCGCGGCGACGGCCCGCAGCGCAGCGCCTTCCTGTCCGCCTTCTTCACCCTTGTCGGCTGCCATGGGCTGCATGTGACGGCCGGGCTGGTCTGGCTGGTCGTGATGATGGTCCAGGTGGTTCTCAGAGGCTTTCATCCCACCGTGCAGCGTCGCCTGGCCTGCTTCTCCCTGTTCTGGCACGCGCTCGACATCGTCTGGGTGTGGCTGTTCACGGTCGTCTATCTGATGGGAGTCCGCGCATGACCGACACCGCGTTCGACCGGCCGCCCGGAGATCCATCGATGCCTGCCGAACGCGAACAGCGGGAATCGGCCGGCGTGCTCGTCTACACGATCGGATTGCTGCTCGCTGTGGGTCTCACGGCGACGTCGTTCTGGGTCGCCAACACCGGCCTGCTGTGGGGGCCGGGCGTCCCCCTGGGCCTCGTCGTGCTCGCCGTCGCCCAGATGGGCGTCCACCTGGTCTTCTTCCTGCACATCACGACCGGACCGGACAACACCAACAATGTGCTGGCGCTGGCCTTCGGCGTCCTCACGGTGATCCTGGTCGTCGCCGGCTCGCTGTGGATCATGGCCGATCTCAACGACAACATGATGCCGCCGCCGGAGCTGATGAATCTGCACACGCGCCACTGACCGGCCCTCAGCGTCCTGTTGTCGAGAGAGTGAGCATGTACACATTTGTCGCCGATCAGGCATTCGGACTGAATGGCCTGATCAACTTCTCGAACATCGTGTTCTTGGTGGCGTAGACGAAGCCGAAAGGTAGCCATTCGAGCATGGGGGCAGTGACCTGCGATTAACCGCATGGAAAACTTTCTCGGTTCCGGGGTCGGATCAAGCTCAGAGGGCTTTCATGATTGGCTCATGGCACGTCCACGCCTTCAGCCGAACGCTCGCGACGCCTGCCGAGATGCTGCGCATCGTCGACGGATTCGCGTTGATGAACAGGCCATTACCCTCGACAGCGACCTGTTCGTCGACATGGAGATCATGGCCGAAGAGCTGCACGCGATCGCTCGACTACTGGGCGACGATTTCAAGGGCTTTCTGTCCGAGTTCTGACAGGCCTCTCCACGAGCGTTCTTACAGAATGAGGAACGCCAAGTGCTGTCCGCCGGTATACCCAGTGCAACATTGGTCGCGTGAACGGAGACTCTCTTCCATGGCCTTTTCGCCTGCGCAACGACCCGACCCCGCTGGCCCCAAGCGGGTGGCGCTGTACCTGCGCGTCAGTACGGGGCGGCAGGCTGCCGGCGACGTGAGCATTCCGTCGCAACGAGACCTGACTCGCCGCTACTGTGAGGCGCGAGGCTGGGTAGTAGCTGAGGAGTTCGTTGAACCCGGTGCCTCGGCGACCGACGACCGCCGGCCGGTATTCCAGCGCATGCTTGAGCAGGCTCGCGAGCCGGATCGTCGTTTCGACGTGATCCTGGTTCATGCCTTCTCGCGTTTCTACCGCAACGGCGCCGAGATGGAGCTCACGATCCGCAGCCTGCGCAAGCTTGGCGTAGAAGTCGTCTCCATCACTCAGCCCACCGGCGATGATCCTTCCCAGGAGCTAATGCGCCAAATCATCGGCATCTTCGATGAATACACCTCGAAAGAAAACGGCAAGAACGTCACGCGAGCTATGCGGGAATCGGCCAAGCAGGGCTTCTGGAATGGATCGACGCCACCGCTCGGCTATCGGGTGGTTGAGGCGGAGCGCAGGGGTGCCAAGGTTAAGAAACGTCTTGAGGTCGATCCCGTTGAGGCAGAGACCGTCCGGCTGATCTACAAGCTTTACACCGAGGGCGATGGCAGTTCAGGGCCGCTTGGCGTCAAGGAGACCACGAGCTGGCTCAATCGCCATGGCTACCGGACCCGCCTTGAAGCCCACTTTGGGGTAGGACCCCTGCATCGCATCCTGAAGAACGCCTGCTACGCCACCGGCAAGTGGCGATACGGTATCCGTAACAGTCGGACCGGAACGCTGCACGACCTGGCGTCGGTCGTTGAGATCGACGTTCCAACCATTCTCTCGCTTGAACTCTATGAGCGGGTCCAGCGACAGCTGGCCAGCAACAGCCCGCGGGTAACTGCGCCGCGGATCGTTAACGGCCCAACGTTGCTGGCCGGGCTGGCCGTCTGTGCCTCCTGCGGCGCCGGCATGACCCGCACGGGCACACGACGACGCGACCGAGTGTACAGCTACTACAGCTGCGGCGGTAGCCAGCAGAAGGGGAAGTCGGTGTGCCGTGGCCGTCACGTAGGCATGGCCAGGCTCGACAAGCTGATCGTCGACAACGTGAAGGAGCACCTGTTTGGTGGCGAACGCCTTGCCCGAATACTTGATGCCCTAGTTGAGCGCCAGGGCGCCAAGGATCAGGCCGTAGAGGTGCGTCGGAAGACCCTAGAGGCAGAGATTGCCAGCCGAGCCGATCGGCTCCAGCGCCTTTACAGGGCGATCGAGGAGGGCATCGTTGAGCTCGACGGCGATCTCAAAGTGCGGATCCAGATGCTGAAGCAGGAGCGGGAAGTGGCGCAAACTGCTCTCGACCGCATGATTGTTCAGGCCAACACGAGGGCGGCCATTACTCCAGCCCGGCTGGAGGCCTTTTCAAAGCTCATGCGCGAGAAGCGACCGGGAAGCGCTCCAGCGACACATGACCACCCGCGTGGCCCACCAGAAGCTGCTGCTTGGTCGCCGCCTTAAGCAACTGAAACACCGCCGAGTGCGTTGATGAGCTGTAGGCTATATGGGCCGGCGCCTCCTAGGCGCGCCGGTTCCGGGACCAAGGCCGCAAGAGGTTTCGCCGTTTTGCTCCTGTCGGCCTAGTCCTGCCGCCATCCGGTGTAGAGGAGAGGGTTAAATGAAAAGTCTTTTAATCCTGTCGTTCATTCTGGCCCTAGGCGCCGCCTGCTCGAAGCAGCCGCCAACCTCGACCGGCCCGGCACCCGCAGCAGATCCCAAGGCAGCCTCTACTGTCCCTGCAGCGGATATTGCTGCGCCGGTTCCTTGGCCGATGACAACAGCAAGCGGTTCGCCGCCCATGACACCGGCTCCCGGAATTGCGGTTTTCAATCAGTTCGACCCACCCATGCCTCTCCCTGTTTCACGATAGAAGCCTCCATCGCGCCCGTGATGTGGGTGTTCCCTTTGGAACTCTGTTTGTTGGGAGCCGCCTACTCCCTCGCGCGTTGCGCTGCGAGGGAGGAACATAAATGAAGGCCATGTGTCTTTTGTTCTGCACTGCCGCCGTGGCGGCCTGCGATGACAACACACACCCCCAGAACGGCTCAATCACCAGCCCTCTGAAGCCGGGAATGACCGAACAGCAGGTAGCTGAGGTCAGCAACAATCGGGTGCCAGACCGAGTCGTGATGACGACCTGTGGTCTCGCGACCCCGAGGCCGTTTGCCTGCAAGGTACACGTATACGACGGGGCACTGCGGGGCGGTCAGTACGATCGGAAACTTTGGGTCGTTTTGGAGGATGTCAGAGGACAATGGAAAGTCAGCCAATGCCTGTGACAGCGGAGCGACTCTGGGCATTCGCTCGATCTGAAACGGAGCCACGCACCAAATTCCGGCCATGATAGCTCATGGCACCGGTACGCAGGAAAACCTCGCCCAGTAGGAGCGGGACACAAGGTGCGTTAGCCAATAAGCGGGCCGCGGACTGCCGCGCCCTGGTCTTGCTCCCCACCCTCGAGAGCCATTCATCGAGCGCAGTCTAGTCACTTAGGCCCCGGTCTCAGTGCCGGGGCTTTTTCTTTGCCGGCGTGGTGATGGCAAAGGAGGCAGCCATCCTTTCGACGTCGAAGTTCGTTGCCGCGTCTTCGCCCGAGCGCTGGCTCGGAAAGGAGGGAGCCTCTAGCACCCCCTCGAGCCGCAGTATCTTAGCGACCGCAGCACGCCGATCATGCCCGTCCCAGACCGCAGCGGTAGCAAATACAATTGAGCCTTTGGCATCCTTGATCTTAAGCGAATATCGGCGGCTTCTTCGCATCTGCGAAGTGATGGATAAGGACCGGCTCAGAATCCAGCAAAACTCGCGTGCCCTGTGAATGATTTTGGACGCTGTCACCAGATTGCCACGCCAGCCGCTTGCTTCGCGAACAGGAGGTGTGGGACCCAGATGGTCTGCGACACCTCAGCGAAAACCGAGGATCCGTCATGGCTCAAGCCATTACGTCATGGTTCATTTGCGACGGCAGGTTCCGCGTGCACGCTATTAACGCCGTGGGCCGGCGGCGCGCCAGAATAATTGAGATTGAAGATGTGGAGACGGGCGAGCGCGTCCACGGCAATGCGCGCAGATTGGAGCGCCTCTTCCTGTCCCTTGGAAGCTCCGGCTTCGGTCCATCGTCGGACACTTCGCTGAGTCGAAATCAAACTCGCTAGCTCGCGTCCCTTGGGTGCGCTCTGACGCAAACTTTACTGCTGGCACTGCAGGCAAAAAGTTGATTCGCCATAAGCCGGCCCAAGGACTCTAGCCTCGCGCGCCTTGGCGCGTCGGTAGACTGCTCGGGCGGTGAACTGCCGGGGCGCAAGGTCGATGGCCCCGATGCCCAGCGAGTGGACGGTCATGGAGGGAACCGCTTCGCGCCATCGATCACAGCGAGCAGTATCTGCGCGCGCGTTTCGCCGGGCCACGACTCGAGGCGGTCGAGCCACTGTGCGTAAAGATTTAGCATCGCTTCCGTTGCTCGGCCTTCCTCGATTTCTTGAATCTCGGTGGCCGTCAGGCCGAGGCCGATCGCCATCACTTCGCGCGAGGCGCCAATACGGCGACGTCGGCTTGCAAAATCCGGGTGATCGGAACGGTTGGTTGGCATGCGGTATCCTCGCGCTAACACCCAGGCCATTCAAGCGCGCCATCGTGAACGCCAGCTCTGGGAGAAGGGAGACGAGGGCGCCTAGCTTCACTGATCATGAGCTAGCGCTTGCCGGCCATGGCGCGCTGATAGGCGTCGTAGGCATGGGCGAGCGTAGAACCGCGTTAGAGGGACGTCTGTCAATCGCGCCGGGCGCGCGAAAGCCTGCGGTGGCACTAAGTCGACGTCTTCACACTCTTGCAGAATTCCGCCACGCGCCGCGCCAGGCGATCGATTGGGAGGACTTCCGGACTGTCGTGCGCGAATGCTTCAGCTGGCATCTGCGGCTCCGGGGCTTCGACTGGATCCTGCACAAGGGCCACGCCGCCATGATTCTTGATGGTCCGAAGGCCATCCGCACCGTCTTTGCCCCGACCGCTCAGTACGACGCCCACAACCCGCGGGCCGAAAGTTACGGCCGCGGAGGCGAAAAGAGGATCAACGGCCGGCCGGGTGTTATGAACCGGCGATCCGCGAACGACGCGGATGCGGCCCGGCGCCTCCAGCAGCATGTGATGATCGGGCGGTGCCACGTAGATGCGGCCTGGCTCTAGAGCGGCGCCTTCTTCCCCGAACACGACGGGCAACTTACCGCGCCAACTCAGGATTTCGGGGAGGTGGCTAGGATGCGGGCCGGTATGGAAAACCACTGCGATGGCCGCGGCGCACTCTCGGGGCAGCGCTTCGGTGATGAGACGCACAGCGTCCAGCGCACCTGCCGATGCTCCTATGGCGATGACCGGGAATTCGGAGGTCATCCTAACCGTTGCGCTCTGTGCCGCCGAGGCTTTAGCGGCCCAAGCTTCGATAGCCTCACTTGCGCGCTTAGCCAGACGGTTCGGCGTTCCTGGATGTGCTGAGCCCAGGAAGCCCGCCTCCGCTCAACGCTAAGGTTGCGTAGGAGGGCCAATTCCTGCGCGACGAAGTGCTTTTGATCGCTCAACTCCCGGGGTGTGGACATGAAATCTGAACGATTTTGCAACCGACAGGTTCCCTTTATGGCATCCGCACAATGCAACTACCGGAGGGCAATGCCCTCAATGGAGACGCCGCTAACCCTAGCGCGAGCGAAAAAAGTGGTCATCGCCCGGTTGCACGGTAGCTGCTTCACAATCTGCCGACCTCTTGTCCTCAATCGTCGCGCCTGACCGGAATCTATGGCCCGCGTCGAGGATAGCGCAGTGAGGTTGATCCGGGCTCTTGTATTTGCCGCGGGCGTATCCTCGGCGGCGGAAGCGAGGCCGCCAAGGCGGTGAGCTTCGCGCCGTCCAACTGGAAGGCCCGCTGGCTCGCCCACCCTGGGTAACTGCCGGTCGCTTTAGCCTTCACGGCAGAGGCAAACTTTCGGGCGTCGCCTTCATCCTCGAAAGCCAAATAGATCTCTGGGCGACCGGCATCCCTTACCACTGTTGCTGCATAGTCGCGGGCCGGCTTTTGGCTGGTTACAAGACGCTTCAGAACGACTTGCACACCCTTCAATTCGTCACCGCCGACCGGTCCGTCAGCGTGGGCTACAGCGCCTACAACGAGATGGGCTCGCGGCTGGCGGTCTTGGAATAGATGCCAAGGGACTCTGGACATCGACTGCTCGCCAATAAAAAGGCCCGCCCGTCGCGAGCGCAACGGGACGGGCCTCGAAGTACCGGCGGACGGGGAAGATCCAGCGGCTAGCGCTCGCCGCGAATAATGCCGATGCCGGTCGGAAGGTTGCTCTTCAGCGCAGATTCGGTGGCGATCGATTCTCTAGCTCGGGGGTGAGAGGCGTTCCAACCGCTGTTGCAGCAGCCGCACTGTGGCTCAGTGCGGTTGCTCGCCGAGGTGGAAGCCAATGAACGCTCCTTTATGATTTTCAAGAACGTCACGCGCTCGGTACTCGGCAACCTTGGACCGACTAGCACATTCATTCCGCGTCGGTTGTTGCCGCAAGCGACCGACCCCCGCCTCGTTTTGCGCACGCTCCCCGGATGCCCGCGAGGCGGGGTTACTTGCGGGCAAATGCTTCGATCAGCGCCGCGCTGCTACCCACGAGCCGGGGCGGCATAGATCTATTTTCTCTTTGCGCGCGATCGGCGTCGCATCAATCGCGGCGGCCACTCGGCGCTCGCGGTAGAACGTATCGAACGCGACGCCGCGGCGCTGATCCCTCATCCGGCGGCGGTTGCCTCGGACGCGTCCTTGACGCCGGAAGCGTGGCAGCCAAGGCCAACACCGTCGCGCTATCCAACTGAAGTGTCCATTCGGTTGCCCAGCCGGGGTAGGTGTTTGTCGGTTCTGCCTCCACAGTAGCGGCCAACTTTCGGGCATCGCCCTTGTCCTCGAACGCGAGATGCACTTGCGGCCGGCCTGCTTCCCTGACCACGGTCGTTGCGTAGTAGCTGGACGGTTTCTGAATCTTCACGATACGGGCGAGCACGATTTGTGCTGCCCTCGGGTTGGGTTCGCCGCCCAGGTGATCGGCGCGCAGGACGGCGACCACGAGATGGGCTCGTGGCTGGCGGTCCTTGAATAGATGCCATGGCACTCTGGACATCGGCGCTCGCACAAAAAGATGCCCGCCCGCAGCAGGGGGCAACGGACGGGCCCAGGAACGCCGCCGGGACGGGGAGCGCCCAGCGGTTGCTACGCCTCTTAAACTGAAACACCAGCGCCCCGCGCGGGTTGCTCACCAGGCGGCGACTCGTTTGCCCTTTCGCTAACAGCGCGGGAACTCGGCCGAAATTCACCCGTTGCAAGGCGATCGGATACATAGGAGCAGAAATGGCTGGTGCAGGATTGGTGGGGTTGTTGGCTCTTCCTATCCCGATACTTCTACTCCTCATGTGGGCGCTCGGTTGGCTGCACTAGGCCGCGCCGACTCGTATCTGCGCAACAAAGGAGCGAGCCATGCAGCGATCCAAAACCAAACATGACAGGTCGGCCTACGAGCAATCGGTGGACCGTCTCGCCCGCGCGATGCGCGAGATGCTGGGGATGGGGGCCGCCCAAGATGGCAATGTCGGAACCAATAGATCGGGTCAGCCGGAGGCGAATCAGGAGCATGCCGAACGCGCCGTAGCCAGCGAATAGAATGGCAGCACCGGTGGCAGCCACGCTCCACTAGGCTGCGAGCAGCCGGGAGACCTGGCCGGTGCCCAGCGGTCGCAGCGTCGGCCGCACTTCCGGCGGCCAGAGCGGGATGCTCCCACCATAGCCTAGGCTATTTGCTATTTGCCTGCCGACAGGGTGCGGGCTTGGTGACAGTTAGTGGCAGTTGTTTTTGTCGAGGCGAAAGACCCCCGTGACGGTGCCTCTATCGTTCTCAAATGTTGGACGCGAGGAGAGGCCTTGGCTGCGGTGAAGCGCTTCCGGGCAGAGTGCCTCGAAAGCATAAAAGCTAGCGATAGTAACGGAACGCTGATTCCGGAGATCGATCTCTGACGCTCTTAATCTACCTTTGGCGGTGCCGTTCCACGCATCTCAAGTCGGCGTCTGCCGAGAGCCGTCAGCTTGAAATCCGCTCCCGTCTCCTCGATCAAAGCGAGCCGCTTTAGGCGCACCAGGTGGTGG
>Ga0193726_1000178_pt1 | contig 87815 bp, 77 predicted proteins | sample H2c1metaG_FD_144928 | JGI IMG/M metagenome (GOLD analysis project Ga0193726, IMG submission 144928) | Soil microbial communities from a riparian zone of the East river system, Colorado, United States - H2c1 | ecosystem: Environmental > Terrestrial > Soil > Riparian zone | place: USA: East River... | reverse complement strand
GGGGGGTGCGGGGGATGGGGGTAAGGTGGGGAATGCGGGTATGGGGGCTGTTGTGGGAGGCATGGAGATCCCGGGGCTGGAGATTGCGGGCATTGTGGAAGGAGTGGGCGTGGGCGCTGGCCCGGGCCGCTGGAAAAAAGGAGATGCCGTTTGCGCGCTGGTCGCGGGTGGCGGGTATGCGGAATATATCGTGATCGACGAGCGACTATGCCTGCCCGTGCCACCTGGCTTTTCTTTTGAAGAGGCCGCCTCTCTGCCGGAAGCCGTCTTCACCGTCTGGTTCAACGTATTCGACCAGGCTGCCTTCGCGGCTGGCGAGCACTTCCTTGTGCATGGCGGCAGCAGCGGCATCGGGGTGATGGCAATACAGATGGTGACTGTGCTCGGGGGCATGGCCTACACGACTGCGGGGACGGAGGAGAAATGCGATTTCTGCCTTGGCCTCGGCGCCATCATGGCGGTGAATTATAAAAAACAGGATTTTGAGGTGGAGCTAAAGGCCGAAGGCATGGATGTGATCCTCGATATGGTCGGCGGCGGCTATACTCCTAAGAATTTGAAAATTTTACGTCGCAAAGGGAGGCTGGCCTTTATCAATTCCATGCAGGGCTCGCAATCGGCTATTGATATCGGTGAGATCATGCGGAAGAACCTGAGCATTATGGGCAGTATGCTCAAGCCGCAGCCGGTGGAGGTCAAGGTTGTCCTTGCCGATGCGATCCGGCAACGGGTATGGCCGCTGTTCGCATCGGGGAAGATCCGGCCCGTGATCCACGGGGTGTTCCCGCTGGCGGAGGCCGGCGCCGCCCAGGAGATGATGGAGGAGGGCAAGCATATCGGGAAGATCATATTGAGGACGATCTGAGGACATGTCATTGGGGACATGAAATGGAGGATCGTCTGCCGATGCCGCGGTGGCGCCAGGTTGGCGACTGTTCTTGCCGTTTTCGTTTTGCGCCGGATTCTGGTCCCCGCCTGATATGCTTTTGGTTCCCCTGCATGGTGGCTTTTGGTTCTCCCCATAGTATGCTTTTGGCAATAGAGGTTGAACTTTTTTCAACACATTCATTTACAAGTGTTTCGAAAAAGTTCAACTACTATGGGTAAAAACGTTGTGTGTGGGGCGTGGGGAACGAGGGCGAGAGGGCGGGGAAAGATCAGGGAGGAGGAGCAGAGCGGTGAGGATGCGGCATGCGAGGTTGAGAGAGCAGGAATAAATAGTTGACAAAATCAACTATTTATTCTATTTTTAGTGTATGAAAGAAAAACAGATCGGGGAAATAAGGGCGTTCAACCGCTTCTACACCGACGTCATCGGGCTCCTCGACCGGTATATCCTCAACAGCAGCTATACCCTTCCCGAAGTCCGGGTACTCTTCGAAATATATTATCAGCAGCCCATCACGGCAAGCGATATCATCGCCTCCCTGCATATCGACAAGGGTTACCTGAGCCGCATGATCCTTCAGTTCGAAAAACGGAAGCTCTTGTCGAGGAAGCGGCTGGCTACGGACGGGCGGTCGGCGCAGCTTTTTCTCACCGCGGCAGGAAAAAAGGAATTCGAAGTCCTCGACCGGGCATCTCATGAGCAGATAAAAGAAATATTGGCTTCGTTGTCCGAAGAGGATGGCGACAGGCTTGTGCAATATATGGCCGGAATAAGATCTATTCTTTCACCCGATAAAAAGCAATCTGCAAAACCCTGATGTATGAACCCCAAAATCTCTTTACAAGACATCACGATAAGGACCGAAATGAAGCCGGGCGATCTGGGCTATGTGATCCACCGTCATGGCAAGCTGTACGGCGAAGAGTATGGTTTTGGCATCGCCTTCGAGACCTATGTCGGCGCGGGCCTGCACGAATTCTATACCAACTACGATCCCGGACGCGACCGGGTCTGGATCGGCGAGCATAAAGGAAAGATCATCGGATTTTTGTTGCTGATGCACCGGGAAAACAACACGGCTCAGCTGCGGTATTTCTATCTTGAGCCGGAATACAGGGGCATCGGACTGGGGAAACGGCTGATGGAGCTGTATATGGAGTTCCTGCACCAGTGCGGCTACAGCTCCTCCTATTTGTTGACCACTCATGAGCTGCACGCGGCTGCCGCGCTCTACAGGCGATATGGCTTTACCCTGACGGAGGAAAAGGACTCGGCTGCCTTTGGCAAGGTGCTGAAGGAGCAGCGGTATGATCTGGTATTAAAGGACGTTTGAAAAACTGCAAATAAAAAATATGATAGAAAGACATTGGAAAGGCACGGCAAAGAAAGAGGAAGCCGAAAATTATATTGCGCATCTCGAAACAGAAACACTCCCCAGGCTAAAGACCATTGACGGGTTTATCAGGGCATCTATTCTCAGACGACCAGCCGGTAAAGACGTTGAATTCCTCATCATCACGGCATGGAATTCTATGGACGCGATCAGGCAATTTGCTGGGGCGGAACCTGAACTGGCTGTCGTCCCCGCATCCGTTCAAAAGATGATGATCAGCTTCGACGAGCGGGTCTTTCATTATGAGGTCGTGCTGAACCGCGGGTAACCGGGCCACTGGCCGGACAAGGAACAGGGTCCGGCGAGGGCCGTTTGTGTCGGGCATGAAGTTGATGAGAGGCCGGTGACGCCGGGGACCTGCGAAGACCTGGACGGGGCCTCGCCCAAAACTGAACAGCGGACGTATCAAAAGCGGACAGTAGGACCGGAATGGATGGGCATAATAAATTGATTGATAAATAGATGTGAACCAGGCATTTTTTTGGCTCCTTCAATCGGGGCCAGGCCGGAAAATCGCACCTGTGGGCGGCACCAGCCCCGCCATACCGATTTAACGACTGCCTGCGGAGGGGTCGGGAACCGAATACTCAACATAATGCTGCAAAATTTTTTCAAGATCACGGTCCGCAACCTTTGGCGCAACAAAGGCTTTTCATCGATCAATATCGTGGGCCTCGCCATTGGGATGGCTTCCTCCATTCTTATTCTGCTATGGGTGCAGCATGAGATGAGCTATGACCGCTTCCATGAAAAAACGGACAGGATCTCCATGCTGTACAGCCGGGACAGCTACAATGGAAAGTCGGAAGTATGGCCGCGCGTGTGCTCGCTGATGCAACCTGAGCTGAAAAAGGATTATGGCGAGGTGGAAGATGCCGTAAGAGTAAGAAGTGTTTATTTTCTGATGACGGCGGGCGAAAAACACCTGAACGTGAATGGCGCATTTGCCGACCCCGGATTCCTTTCCGTGTTCAGCTTCCCTTTGCTGAAAGGTAATGCCGGCAATACCCTTGACGACAACCACAGCATCGTGCTTACTAACAAACTGGCCATCCGGCTGTTTGGCAACGAAGATCCGATGGGAAAGACCGTGCGCATCGACAGCACGGATGATTTCACCGTGACCGGAGTCCTCAAGGACCTGCCGGCTAATACGGAGATGGAATTCGAATACCTGCTGCCATGGACCTATCTGAGAAAGATAGGCTGGGATAAGGAAACGACATGGAACTTCTCCGATGCCCCTACCTATGTCCTGCTGAAGGAGGGCGCATCCCGGACGGCATTCGATGCCAAGATGAAACATATCGTCGGCGCTCATATAAAAGAGGGAGATATTGCAAAAAGAGAAGTGTTTACCCAACCGCTTGGCAGGATCCATTTATATTCAAAGTCGGAGAATGGGCAGCTGACCGGAGGACGGATCACGACGGTGAGGTTATTTGCCACGATCGCCGCCTTTATCCTGCTGATCGCCTGTATCAACTTTATGAACTTAAGTACGGCGCGCAGCGAGAAGCGGGCAAAGGAAGCGGGGATACGCAAGGTGGTAGGCGCCCGCAGAGGCTCGCTTATAGCCCAGTTCATCGGAGAAAGCACTGTGCTGGCCCTGATCTCCTTTGCCCTGGCCATTTTGCTGGTGCTGGTCAGTCTGAACGGGTTCGATCAGATCATGGGCATACCGCTTCGTCTGGATCTCGCCAACCCGTATTTCTGGATATCCGCTCTCGGATTTATTTTGTTCACCGGTCTGTTGGCAGGCAGCTATCCCGCTTTGTATTTTTCTTCCGCACGTCCGGTGAACGTGTTGAAGGGTATCGTTAAGAATGGCAATACGCTGGTGACTCCAAGAAAGATCCTGGTCATCCTCCAGTTTACCTTTGCGATCGTGCTGGTCATCTGTACCGTCATCGTCAGCAGCCAGGTCCGTTACGCACAAAACAGAGATGCGGGCTATGAAAGAAAGAACCTCGTCTATACCTTTACGCAGGGGGATGTCAATAAGAATTATGAGCTGATCAAACATGAGCTGATCGGCAGCGGTGCGGCAATAGCCGTGACCAAGACCTTTTCGCCGATAACCCGTGTCTGGGGCTCCATCTCAGGGCTCTCCTGGCCGGGCAGCACGGAGGCGGATAAGAAATTTAATTTCCTGCAATTCGCGGCCGATGCCGACTTTGTAAAAACGGCCGGCGCCAGGCTGGTAAAGGGAAGGGATATCGATATAAAGAATTACCCGACCGACAGCACGGCCATGCTCCTGAATGAGGCTGCCGTGAAGAACATGCGGCTGAGCGATCCCATCGGCAAGACCGTAAAGAACGAGAATGGCGTGAACTGCCATGTGGTCGGCGTCATAAAAGATTTCATCATGGAATCACCCTATGCGAACGTCGAACCCATGGTGATCGAATGTTCAACCCAGGGGTTCGGGGCCGTACATTTCCGGCTAAACCCGGCAAACTCCGTATCGGATGATCTCGCTCGCGCCGAAAAAGTGTTCAAGCTGTACAACCCGCAATATCCGTTCGATTATTATTTTGCCGATGAGTTCTATGCCCGGAAATTCAGGGACGAGCAGCGGGAAGGCACGCTCGGAGCGCTCTTCGCGGGGCTGGCTATCTTCATTTCCTGTCTCGGCCTCTTTGGCCTCGCCGCCTGCATGGCGGAAAGCAGGATCAAGGAGATCGGCGTCCGGAAGGTACTGGGCGCCTCGGTTGCGGGCATCACGGCCCTGTTGTCAACCGATTTTATCAGGCTGGTATTTATTTCTCTGCTCATCGCATCGCCCATTGCCTGGTTCGCGATGGATAAATGGCTGCAAGGCTTTGGTTACCGCATAGCCATCTCATTCTGGATCTTTCTGGCCTCTGGCGCACTGGCGATAGCCATTGCGTTGCTGACCGTGAGCTACCAGGCCCTCCGGGCGGCGAGGGCCAATCCGGTCAGGAGTCTGCGGTCGGAATAGAAGGATCCGGGATCGTGCAATCTGGCGTGTCAACACTATCGGGGATATTCCACAGGTCTGGTATCAGCCAAGGGCCAGCGCTATTTTGCTGCCCGATGTCTTATGAAGATAGGCATCGGGGTTATGCTGGACCGCTCCCGCAGGAAGCCATGACCACCAGGAGCCCAGGTCTCTTTTTATGATGTCGATATAGAATGTGGGCAGCGCTTTCGATTCCCCTTCGAAATATTGCCGGAACCCCCGGTCATTTATCAGCAGCTCACGCACTTTTTTAAAGAAGCGAATGCGACCATATCCCTCGGAGGAAACCGCCCGCATCACGTTCATCCATTTGGACGTAAAATTGGCGGTCGACCTGAACCTGCGATAGATCGCCCTGGGAGAGAAGGTATATTCCGTAAGATCGATGACCTTATCATAAAAATCCACCCATTCGTAATTCCTTGGCTTCACGTTCATAGCCAGGTGATTATTCAGGAAGTGGAAGGGAAAGGGCAGCACCCGGTGCGCTTTCTGGTATTCGAGGTTGAGGGGCGCCGCTTCTCCAAAGGCCGTCAGTAAAGAATAACCGGGAAAAGCCGTCGGAGAAAGATCGATAAAACGCTTTGTCAGCTCGAAGGGCTCCGATCCGGCATCGCTGTCGAGGCCAAGTACGAAATTGGTCTGGACATAGGGGATATATTTAAAGATCATGTTGATATGCTCCGACACCTGTCTTACTTTTTCTTCACCCCTGACATTTGCTGTCCGTGATTTATTGCCCAGCTCATACCAGGTCTCGACGCCCGGCAGCAGGGCGGTGAACCCATTCTGCTGCAATACCTTCAGATGTTTCTCCGTGAGGATGGACAGGCTGCTCTCTGCGAGGAAACGAAAGCTCTTCAGGGGCGCCGCCGAAGCGATCGCTTCGAGGTTCTCTTCGAAACGTACTCCAAAATTCGGGTCATGCCAGGCGACCAGCGGTTGTTTGAATTTGGTCAGCAGGAAGCGGAGGTCCTGCTTCATGCTCTGAAAATCCAGCGGCTGGTAGGGTACGGTCGAATCGATACAGAACGGGCAGGTATAGGGACAACCCATGCTGCCGATCATGGGCACCATCTTTAAGAAGGGCGCTTTCTTCAAGGTAGCGGCTATAAATTTCCATCGCTCTTCCACCCCGGGTAATTCAAGGGGCTGCTTGCCTGCGGCCAGATATTTTCCCACTGGGCGCTGAGGCGTACAATCATTCAGGACTTCGGCTATTGTCGTCTGGTTGGCAAATCCGAGTACGTAATCAAAGTAATTGGCTGCATCATCGGGATAGCAACGGGCATGCGGCCCGCCCAGCACCGTTACCGCACCCTGGCTGCGAAAATAATTGCTCAGCGCATAGGCGAGCAGGGCTGCCTGCGTAAAAGCGCTGATAAATACCAGATCGATCCCTTTGGGCAGCTCCTGGCTGAGGTCTTCGCGGCCGGTGTAGCAGACCATCGTCACCTCATGGCCTTCCCGCTCGCACCAGGTAGCTACGACCTGCGGCATGATGCTCGCCAGGTTGGCATGCATGATCCTGCCCCATAAGGTATGTGTGGGTCCTTTGCAGACCAGATCGATCACTCCGATTCTTAATTTCTTCATATAAATAATAATTTACGACAAGGGAATATTCCCCGGCTGCAAGTTTGGTGAGCAACGGAATAAAAGGTGTTTTGGGAAAGGGGAGGAATGAGGTTATATTTAAGATAAGACTTTTGAGCGGGGCAGCCTAATTAATTTATTGATTTTCAAATTTTTAACAGGAAGAGGAAATTTTCACGCATAAATTTACTGAATTTCTCGCCGGATTATTATGGAAACCGCTGCTGCCTGCGTCCCACGGAAAACCGCTTATGCTAAAACCTGTTCTCTTTATTTCGACCGGTCTCCTCTTTATATCAGTCACGCTCAGGGCCCAGACCGTTCCCCCGGTCAATACGCAATCCCCAGCCCCCGCCCAGCTCCCTTCAACCAGGGCTAAGGTCAATATGCCGGACAAAGGCAAGGTGATGGATTTTTTCCAGAACCAGCAATTTGACGAAGCCATAAGCTATCTGACCCCTGCGGTCGGCAACGATTCCAACAACGTTCAGCTGCTGGGATGGCTGGGTTATGCCTATTATATGAACGACAACAACGGGACGGCGCTCGAATATTTCGGGAGGGTCTTTGCTATCGACCCGGCCAACATTGGCGCGATCCAGTACCTCGCTATCCTCAACAACAGACAGGACCCGGATAAGGCCCGGCTGTTTACCCTCCGGCTGATCGATCTTCAGCCTGGCAAGGCGGTCCATTACCGGAATATGGGTGATCTGCTCCGCCGGGCCAATGAGCGGGATTCCGCAATGCCTTATTTCCTCCATGCGTATGAGCTTGCCCCAAACGATCTTAAAAATGCGTTTGGCCTGGCGGAGATCCTCGTCGAAAGAAGACTGTATACGGAGGCGGACAGCATCCTCGATGCAGCGCTGGCCCGGGACTCGGTAAATATCTCCTGTACCAGGCTGCGCATCCGTTCGGCCTATGAGCAGAAGGCCTATGCCGACGCACTCGTGCCGGGAGAAAGATTGGTGAGGCTGGCAGAGCCCGCCCTGAATGCGCTTACACAGCTGGTCCTGTCCTATTATAACCTGAAGATGTACGCTGATTGTGTGCGGGTCTGCGAGTATATGACTACGGCCGGTCTGAGCGTGGAGTCGACTTATTACTACGAAGCAAGGGCATGGGCCAGGCTGAAGGATTATACCCGGAGCAACGAGCTCCTGCGGACCTGTCTGACGACCGCTATTTCGGCGACGGCGGAATGGTATTACTATGATCTGGGAGAAAATTTCGAGGAGCTGAAGCAATACAAGGTTGCCATCGCCCAATACGACACGGCTTATTATCTGTTCAGGGACCCGATGATGAAATATAACTGCGGCCGCATTTACGAAGCCAATCTGAAGAATATGGAGCAGGCCCGGAAATATTACTTACAATATATCGCCTTTGGAAAGCCGAAGACCCCGCAAGAATCAAAGGCTTACGACTATATCCGGAGAAGATGGGGGAAGAAGGGGCAGAAGCCCTCGGCCGGAAAATGATCAAGGGTTCGATGGACTGCGGCTATTGGTTAAAATCTTGCCCGCTGACGGAATACTCGGTCCTGTTCAGTAATTTTGGCTGGAAATGTCCCTTCAGCACCCACAATTGACCGACCTGTTACAAAAAGCCTATTCCGCCGAGAAAGCTGCGGCATTTGCCTATCAGGGCCATGCTGGCTCCGTAAAGGATGCGGAGCAGAAGGCTGCGATCCGGCAGATAGAGACCGATGAATGGAATCACCGTAAGGAAGTGTTGCAGATCATGCTGCAATACGATATACCCGTGTCCAAATATTACGAATTCCGGTTTCATGTAGTAGGCAAGATCATTTCCGGGAGCTGTTATGTGATCGGGTGGTTTATGCCTTTTTATTTTGCAGGGAGGCTGGAAAGCGGGAATGTATGCGAGTATTTCCGGATGCGGCAATATTTTAACTCCCTGAATATAAAAGAGCATGACCGGTTGCTGTATGATATGGGGATGAAGGAAAAAGAGCACGAGATCTATTTTCTGGATAAGATAAAAAACAGCAGGCTGCTGCCTTTCTTTGAAAAGCTCTTTTCCTGGGGCAAAAAGGAAAGCTTTAATAATGTCGATCTGGATAAAAAGTATCCGGTCGACGAGTCCTATGATTATTGTAAGAAATAAAACCTTGCCGGTATGAAAAAAAGCCGCTTTATCCTGATGCCATTGATTGCGCTCATCGCCTTCTCCTGTAGCAAGCACGATGGAGGGGCATCCACCAAACCCGTATTGACTACCACCGCCATAACCAATATAAAAGACAGCAGCGCCAGCAGCGGAGGCAATATTACCAGCGATGGGGGATCCCCGATAGCCGGCAGGGGGATCATCTGGGACACCAGCGCAAATTTCACGACCCAGAATAACTGGCAAACCTTTGATGGAGCGGGGACCGGTAATTTTACGAGCAGCCTGACGGGACTTATCCCGGGCACCAAATATTATGTGCGCGCCTTTGCCACCAATACGGTCGGGGTGGCCTATGGGAATGTGATTACGTTCACGACAACATTTGTCCCCAGCAAATATACCGTCACCACGTTAGCGGGCAACGGGAGTGTTGGATCGGCCGAAGGGAATGGAAACAGCGCCAGTTTCAACGGACCCGATGGGGTTTGTGCAGATCTCCTGGGAAATGTTTATGTCGCCGATTATGGAAATAAAAAGATACGCAAGATCAGTCCGGATGGTACGGTGTCTACCCTGGCCCCGACGGATGGCAGCCCCTCGGATGTAGCTGTGGATGCAAATGGATACGTTTATGTTGCGGAACAAAGCCTTAAGATACTTAAGATAACTCCGGCCGGATCGGTTACGGTGTTTGCCGGCAGCGGATCGCAGGGTTCCAAGGATAGTACAGGGATCTACGCCAGCTTCACTAATCCGATCACGCTGGACATAGACGCCTCGGGTAATTTATACGTTGGGGATAGGTTTGTCGTCCGGATGATCAGCCCTGCCGGTGTGGTGACCACCCCTTCCAATTTGAATGGCAACCTGCCTCACCTGCCAAATGTTATTGCCGTCGCGGTCGACAAGATGGGTAATGTTTACTCTACTGATGGTTTTATTATCCGAAAAACGGATCCGTCGGGGGTTGGAAGTTTTATTGCCGGAGGACAAGGTTCGGCGGATGGAATCGGGATCCTGGCGGGATTTAATTCTATCACAGAACTGAAAACGGACGAGGCCGGAAATATATATGCTGCGGATCTTCTGAACAACAGGATCCGGCTGATCACCCCTGCGGGCCTGGTGACTACGTTGGCTGGAACAGGGGCCGCCGGTGCGGCCGATGGAAATGCGGCGAGCGCGACGTTCAAGGGCCCGGTTGGGTTAGCGATCGATGCGACTGGTCATATTTATGTGGCCGATGCGTCGAACAATAAGATCCGGAAGATCGCTCAATAAATTTTGCAACCTTTCTTTTGTTCGGCGGTCAAATGGGATAATCTGACTACTATGCTTAAGAATTACTTCAAGATCGCCTGGCGCAACCTCGTCAAAAATAAGACGGCCTCCTTCATCAACATCTGCGGCCTGGCCGTCGGCCTGGCTACCAGCATCATTATCATGCTGTTAGTCATAGATGAGTTTAGCTATAATAAATTCCACGCTCATCTGCGGGATATTCATTCCCTGATGATCAATCAACGCCAGACAGGTGGGGTCAGCACCAGCCGGTCGACACCCGGTCCCCTGGCCGCCAGCCTGCGCAGCGCAATACCGGAGATAAAATATGCCGCCCGGACCAGCGGCGAAGGTGAGGAATTGATAAAATATGGCGATAATCTCTTTTATGAAAGGACGGTGTATGCCGATCCGGACTATTTCCGGATCATGAGCTTCCCGGCCTTGCAAGGCGACCCTGCTGCTGCATTAAAGGAGGCGGGGTCGGTGGTGGTCACGGAACGGGTGGCCAGAAAACTCTTCGGCAAGGACGACCCGATCGGAAAAATACTGGTCCACAATAGCTTGCATGCTTTAAAGGTGCAGGCCGTCATCCGGGATATACCCGCAAACAGCAGCAATCAGTTTGACATCGTTCTTCCCTTCCGGATCCTTGAACAGGAGAACAGCGACTGGATCAATAAATGGGACAACAATCGCTTATCGACATGGGTGCAGCTCCAGCCCGGCGCGAATCTCGCCGTAACCAACGGGAAGCTGAAGAAACTTTTCCGGGACAGGACGGATGACCCAGCCGAAGAATTATTTGCCTATCCGTTTGCCGATCTGAGGCTCTATGGGAATTTCAGCAACGGCAAGCCCAACGGCGGAATGATCTATATCGTCATCCTGCTGTCGGTCATCGGGGGCTTCGTGCTGCTGATCGCCTGTATAAATTTTATGAACCTGGCCACGGCGCAGTCGGCACGTCGTGCCCGTGAGGTGGGGGTGCGCAAGACCCTGGGCGCATCGCGTAAATTCATCGCCTTTCAGTTCCTCACCGAGGCGCTGCTGATGACCTTTCTGGCCCTGCTGCTGGGTGTGCTGGCAGCAAGACTTGCGTTGCCGGCATTCAACCGCTTCTTTGAAAAAAATATTTCCTTCGACATTTCCAATGGTCGGATCTGGCTGGGGCTGCTGGGCATCGGCCTGTTCACCGGATTGGTGGCTGGCAGCTACCCGGCGCTGTTCCTGAGCCGCTTCCTGCCGGTGAAGGTATTGAAAGGAGGGGCGCTGAACGAAAAAGGCGGCTCCATGCCGCGGAAGATATTGGTGAGCTGTCAGTTCGTGATCTCCATTTTTATGATGATCGGGACGATCGTCATCTATAAACAGATAGAACATATCCAGGACCGCCCGCTGGGATATGATCAGGCAAACCTTATCGATATTACGGCGAGGGGCGATATGTCCGATAAATTCGATCTGCTGAAAACAGATCTGGCGCAGGTGCCCGGCGTGCAGCAGGTCTCTGCCGGTTCGGACGACCTGATACGCTTCGGCGGCGGCATCAATGGCATGGACTGGACGGGGAAGACACCCGATCAGGAATTTGCGGTGACGATCACCTGGGTGCAGTATGACTGGGCAAAGACGGCGGGACTAAAAATGGCGGAAGGCCGGGATTACAGCCCCGACTTTGGCAGCGATACCTCGGCCTGTCTGCTCAACCAGACGGCCGTCCGGAAAATGGGCCTCAAGGCGCCCGTGATCGGAAAGATCGTGGGTGGGCGTCCGGTGATCGGGGTGGTGGAGGATTTCGTATTCAATAATCCTTCAGGTACGACAGGCCCGATGGCCATCTGGCTCGGCAAAAAGAATATGAACCATGTCTTTGTACGGATCCAGAACGACAACAACTGGCGAAGGACCGTCGCCCGGATCGGGGAGCTGGTGAAGAAGAACAACCCCGACTATCCATTCGAGTATCATTTTACCAGAGAGAAATACCAGGAAAGACTCGAACAGATCGGGAGGATCGAACAGCTGGCCACCTTATTCGGCGGTATGGCGCTCTTTATTTCCTGTCTTGGCCTTTTCGCCCTTTCGACTTTTCTTGCGGAGCGGCGTGCCAAGGAGATCGGCATCCGGAAAGTGCTGGGCGCAAGCGTTGGGAGTGTCTGGCTTACGCTGTCTCAGGACTTCCTGAAACCCGTACTCATTGCTTTTCTGATCGCCGCCCCGCTGGCCGGATGGGCGATGCAAAAGCTGCTGATGTTCATGGACTATCGTATTCAGTTGTCGTGGTGGATGTTTGCCCTGGCGGGTGTCCTGGCTATCGTCATTGCCGTCGGCACGATCAGCTATCAGGGTATGAAGGCGGCGCTCGCCAACCCGGTGAAGTCGCTGCGGGCGGAATAAAGAAAAAATGGTAACTTTTCGGGACATGAAAAATTACATTTTTTATACTTCTTTGCAGTTGGCCCTGCTGCTGGGAGCCTCCATGACGGCGTTTGCAGGGAATCCTGTGAAAGGCGCGCATGCGGTTGCAGCCGTTGCGGGTAATGCCATCCCCCCGGAAGAACACAAAACGCTTCCCATCGGGGCTGCCGCCCCTGATTTCCATTTGCCCGGAGTAGACGGCAAGACCTACACCCTGGCTTCCTTCCGCGAAGCAAGGGTGCTGGTCATTGTTTTTATGTGCAACCATTGCCCGACCTCGCAGGCTTATGAGGACAGGGTCATCAGGTTGACCAATGACTATACCGCGAAGGGCGTAAGCGTCGTGGCGATCAACCCCAACGACCCTGCTTCTCTGCGTCTCGACGAGCTGGGCTACAGCGATCTGGGGGATTCGTATGCCGAGATGAAGATCAGGGCAAAGAATGCCGGCTTCAATTTCCCTTATCTCTATGATGGAGAAACGGAGACGGCGTCAAAGGCGTATGGACCGGTGTCGACCCCGCATGTATTTGTCTTCGATAAGGACCGGAAATTGCGATACAATGGTCGCTTCGACGACCGCGAGGATCCAAAGAAGAAGCCCGGTCATGAAGATACCCGCGATGCCATCGACGCATTGCTCAGCGGTCGGGAGATAGCGGTGACCGTTACCCCGGTGTTTGGCTGCTCGGTAAAATGGGCGGAGAAAAGGGATTGGATCGACAAGGCGGCGATCACCTGGGCGAAGGAGCCCGTCAGGCTGGACACGATCGATGTAGCGGGTGTCACCGGACTGCTGACCAATCCTTCCGGCAAGATCCGCCTCATCAATGTGTGGGCCACCTGGTGCGGACCCTGTGTGGAGGAGTTCCCGGAATTAGTGACGATCCACCGGATGTACCGGGACAGAGGGTTTGAGCTGGTGAGCATCAGCACCGATGAGACGGACCATCGGACGCAGGCTTTACGCTTCCTCCAGAACAAACAGGCTTCTTCACCAAATTATATCTACACCGGCGAGGATAAATACAAGTTGATGGCCGCCATCGATCCCAAATGGCAGGGCGGATTGCCGTATAGCATGCTGGTAGACCCCGATGGAACGGTGGTATACCGTAAGCAGGGCATCATCGATCCGGAGGAGCTGAAGAAAATAATTTTCGATGACCGGTTCATGGGGAGGATCTATAAGGAGGATACACCGGCGAAGCGTGGAACTGCAGAGGAGTCCCTTAAGGTTCGCACGGAGGCGAAGAGGGTCGCACCGCGATTCAACGTGCTGGCGCTTTACGAAAACGGAGGCCATCATCTCGCCTATTCCAAAAGAGCGAGGGTATGGCTGGACCAGCTGGCGGTGGACAGCAATTTCAGGATCGATTATATTCAGCGGCCAGACACGATCGACGGGCAATACCTGAAAAATTATCAGCTTATCCTTCAACTGGATTATCCGCCGTATGGCTGGAAGGACAAGGCGGTGACGGCCTTTGAACAGTATATTGAGGAGGGCAGGGGAGGATGGGTCGGCTTTCATCATTCGACCCTGCTGGGTAAGTTTGATGGCTTTCCGATGTGGCAGTGGTTCTCAGGATTTATGGGCGGCATCGAATGGAAGAATTATATTCCGGATTTTGCCGACGGCGAGGTGATGGTAGAAGATGGCAGACACCCCGTCATGCGGGGAGTGCCGGACTCCTTCCTTATCCGGAAGGAAGAGTGGTACACCTACAATAAAAGCCCGCGGCCCAATGTGCATGTGATCGCCCGCGTCAATGAGGGGTCCTATACGCCGCAGGGTATGGTAAAGATGGGCGACCATCCGGTCATCTGGACCAACGAGCATGTCAAGGCGAGGAATGTTTATATTTTTATGGGGCATTCGCCCGATCTGTTCGATGACGAACAATATAAAAAGATCTTCAGCAATGCTATTTTTTGGGCTGCGGGGAAATAGGAGCGGGCTGGGCCGGCTTGTGCTTTATAAAAATGAACGCCATCAACGCGCCCAGAAAGCCAAGGCCAGCCGATATGCGCATGATCATGGCGTAGACGGCAATAAATCCAGCGTGAAAAGTTTTCTGGACCATCGCCTTCCCGGCAGCGGTGATACCCGCCGGCGGCTTTGCATTACCGAGGTTGGCCGCCTCGGCCATTACGGCCTGTTTCTCTTTTGCCGCAAGCGGAAGGTCTTTCAGCCTTGCTTCCAATGCACCCCAGAACAACAGGACGGCCAGCGCGCCGAGGATCGCATTGGCGAACACGCCCGATATGCGCGACACCGCATTGTTAACCCCGGAGGCCGTCCCTGAAAAATGATCAGCTACCGAAGTCATCACCGTGGTAGTGAGGGGTGCAACCGTAAACGACATCCCCAGACCCAGCACAAGGACGCCGGGAAAGAAAGTCGTCCAGTAATCCGAAGGGCCGTTGGTTTGTTTTACAAAGGAGAGGATCAGCAGGCCAGCACCCGCGGCGGCCGGCCCAAGGATCAGCAACAGCCTCGGGCCGTATTTATCGGCAAGGCTGCCGGCATACCGGGCTATCGTGATCATCAGCACGGTGAAGGGCAAGAATGTGAGACCGGACTGCAACTGATCATAGCCCTGCGCCTGCACCAGGTTCAGCGAGAGAAAGAGCATGCCGGCGCCAAGCCCCGCATAGAGAAAGAATGTCAGCAGGTTGGCCCCGCTGAAATTGGAATTGGCGAATAATTTCAAGGGCATCATCGGGTGCTTGCTTTTGCTTTCGATAAAGATAAAGGCGATCAGCAGCAAGATGCCGGCGCTCAGTGAGCCGTATACCTGCCCGTTATTAAATCCGACCGCCGGTATGCGCAGAAAACCAAAGGTAAGCGCGGCCAGCCCCAGCACGATGGCTATGGCGCCGGGGAAATCCAGCGCCTGCCTGTCTTCATCCCCCTGCCTGCTCTCTTCTACGCGCCGCCAGAGAATAATGGTGGCCGCAATTCCAATGGGGACGTTGATAAAAAATATATAGCGCCATAAGCCTGCATCGGCAAGCGCCCCGCCGAGAACGGGACCGCCCATGGTAACGACGGTCGTGACCGCCGACCAGGTGCCGATGGCCTTGCCCCGCTCTTTTTCATCGATGGAGGAGGATAAGAGGGAAAGGCTGCCGGGGATCATCAATGCGCCGCCGATGCCCTGGAGGACCCTGAACGCGATAAGCCAGTTCGTCGTTGGGGCCAGGCCGCAGGCAGCCGAGCCGGCTATAAAGATCAGGATACCGATCATGAATATTTTCTTCCTGCCCAGCTTGTCGCCGAGGGAGCCACCGATGAGGATCAGCGCCGCGAGCATAAGCAGGTAGGCATTCAGGATCCAGAAGAGGTCGGCGCCTGTGGCGTGCAGGCTTTGTTGCAGAGAGGGCAGGACCACATTCAGGGCGGTCCCGTCGATAAAGGCCATGGAAGAGGCCAGGATAGCCGATGCCGTGATCCATTTTCCCGCAGGACTGTTCAATGCAACTGTCGCCATATGATAGGTTTACGATAATGATTGGCATGCAATCTAACAGGACTTTTGCAGAATTTGCCATTTCAGCTTGACCTGCGAAAACAATGAACCGGTGAATTAACCCAGGTCAGGGGGTTTGGGCAATGAAATGTAAAAAATGGCGCCCTGGTCCGGCTGCCCTTCAGCCCATACCCTTCCTCCATGCTTTACGATGATCCGTTTGACGATGGCAAGACCGACTCCTGTTCCTTCGAACTCTTCATTGCTGTGGAGACGTTGAAATACGCCAAATAGTTTGTGAGAATAATCCATGTTAAACCCTGTTCCGTTATCCTTTACATAGTATATGTATTCCCCGGCATTTTCTGAAAACCCGATCTCGATAACAGGTGTCGTTCTTTTTGCGGAATATTTAATGGCATTCGAAATTAAATTCGTGAAGACCTGATAAATCAATGCCTTATCCCCCGCCGCTGATTTTAAATATTGAACGGAAATGGCAGCATTGGAATTACCAGGGCCCTCCAGCTCGTTCACCACCTGCCGGACCAGCTCGTTAAAATCAAGCGGAACTTTCGATAACGCCCTTTTACCCAGTCTTGAAAATGCCAGCAGATCATCGATTAACTGCCCCATTCTTTTCGCGCTGACCAGTATAATTCCGAACAGGCGTTTCAATTCCCCGTCAAACTGCTCATTATACTCCTCCAGTATGGTATGGGAAAATGCATTGATGCTTCTCAGGGGGGCTCTCAGATCATGGGATACGGAATAAGAGAATGATTCGAGTTCATTATTCGTCTCTTCCAGTTGAGTAACATTTCTTCTAAGATCTGTGTTCAGTTGCAGTATCTCCTGGCGGGCCTTTTTCTGTTGCGTGATGTCTCTTTCGGTAATGGCTACCGACTTCAGGTTGCCGTTCGGGTCAGCGATGACAGAAGCCGAAAATGCCACATCGATCATTTTCCCGTATTTCGTGATCCGGCTCATTTCCTGTGATTCGATCCTCTTCCCTTTTAGTATCTCATTGATCACCGCCTCCATTTCAGGCAGTAAATGTTCAGGGACGATGTTCCAGATCTTCATATTACACGCTTCGGCTTCCGAAAACCCATATATTTTTTCAGCGCCTTCATTCCAGGATATGATCTTCCCCTCATGGTCATGGAGAAAGATGGCGTCTTCAGATTGTCTTACCACGACCGACAAATAGTTTTTTATTTCTTCCACTTCCTTTATGTCGGTAATATCCCTTGCATTGGCGAACCATAAGCCGTTCTTATTGACAATATTCCAGTTGAGCCATTTGATGACCCTTTCTTTGCTGTAAACCCGGGTCTCGAAGGAGAATTTCTCCTTATTCTCCTTGCATGCCTTTTGAACGCCTGGACGATCTTCTCCGTCGAGATAAAACAAAATGGAACTGCCTTTGATCTCCTCCGGGGTATAGCCCAGTATCGTATTTACCGCGTAATTCGCTTCTTCGAACTTCAAGGTCCTGGCATTGATGATACAAATGATATCCGCAGAATTATTGATCAGCAGAGCATATTTTTCCAGTGCAAGGTTCTTCCTGACTAATTCCTTTTTCTGAAGGTGCAACCGGAGCAACATGGATACCTTTGCCTCTGTTATTTCTGTATCCAGTGGCTTATAAAGATAATCGACCGCCCCTTCTTCAAATCCCTTTAGTACGAACTTATGCTCTTTCTTTTCCGCGGAAGCAAATATGATGGGAATATCTTTGGTCCTTTTATTGGATTTCAGGATCTGGGCCACTTCGAATCCATCCATACCGGGCATCTGGACATCCAGGACGACGAGGTCGATGTCTTTATTCAAAACGGTCTTTAATGCTTCTTTTCCGCTGATAGCCCTGATAAGGTTCCTATCGGGTCTGGACAATATCTGTTCGAGGGCAAATATATTATCTACTTTGTCATCTACGATCAGGATATTAGCTCTTTCGTTCTTTTTCATGTAAGCTTAATTTTTACTGATGTCCAGTAAAAAATTCTTTACTTCTTCCAGTTCAAAAATATAATGTACGCATCCGGTGTCTATTGCCGCCCGGGGCATGACCGGGAACAATGCGTTTGCCGGATTTTGCGCTATCGTAATTCCCCCCCGTCTTTTTATCGCTTCTATACCTGCTGCGCCGTCTTTACTGGCGCCTGTCAGGATAATTCCTATTAATTTAGTCTCATACACTTCCGCTGCGGTTTCAAACAATACGTCGATAGACGGCCTGCTGAAATTAACAGGCGCATCGCAGCTCAGTGAAAAAGAACGGTTCGTTTCAATGAGCAGGTGATAGCCGGCCGGTGCAATATAAACCACTCCCCCCTCTATTTTTTCCTTCTCGTCCGCCTGTTTGATCCTTATTTTGCATTTGGACTGAAGCAGATCTTCCAATACGGTCCGTTCATCCTTTGATCTGTGTTGGACCACGATAATGGGTAATGGGAAATCGGCCGGCAATTCTCCCAAAATGCCGGATAGGGCCAGGAGACCCCCCGCAGATACCCCGATGACAATAGCGTCAACCTTAAAATGCTTATCACTCACGCGCTAACCTGTTTTAATGAATATCCTTTCTTTTTTATCGACATCTTCAAATCTTTCTCTTTTGTCGGTAAAAAGAAGTGATTCCTTATTGCCCAATGCCAAAAATCCAAAAGGGCATAAACTCTCGTATAGAAGATTAATAACCTTATTCTGCAGTTGCTGGTTAAAATAGATCAGGACATTGCGACATAATACCAGCTGAAATTCATTGAACGATTTGTCGGCAGCCAGGTTATGGGCCGAGAAGACGATGTTTTGTCGAAGTGAGCTATCCAATAACACAGAATCATATTTAGCGGTATAATAGTCGGAAAAAGAGTTCTTCCCGCCGGCTTTCAGATAGTTTGTCGTATACGTCTTCATATTTCCCATAGAATAGATCCCTTCTTTTGCCGCTTGCAACGCTTTTTGATTGATATCGGTAGCATAAATGACCGATCTCTCCAATAGCCCTTCTTCTTTGAGCAAGATCGCTATGGAATAAATTTCTTCTCCTGTGGAAGAGCCGGCAATCCACACTTTAATAAAAGGATAGGTAGCCAATCGTGCAATGACATTCTCACGCAAGCTTTTGTAAAAATCGGGATCCCTGAACATTTCGGTCACATTCACCGTTACTTCCAAAATGAACTGCTCAAAAAAAGCCTCCTCCTTCAGAAGGGCTTTGCCCAAGGCTTCGAGAGAGGCGATCTTATTGGAACTCATAAAAAGGGCGATGCGTCTTTTTACAGACGCTTCGGCGTATTCCGTGAAATCATACCCATAGGTAAAACGGATAGATTCCAACAATTCTTTTAATTCTTCCTGATCTGTCATATCTCTATACCGGGTTAAGCATGTTTGCCATTTTTTCCAAAAGCTCTTTCATATTAACGGGTTTGGAAACATATTCTGAAGCCCCCGCTTCGAGACATTTATCTCTGTCCCCTTTCATGGCTTTGGCAGTAAGGGCAATAATTGGAATGGCGGCGGTGGCCCTGTTGTTCCTGATCCTGCCTATCGTTTCGTACCCATCCATCTCCGGCATCATCATATCCATCAGGATCATTTCGATATTGCCGGGACCATCCAATAATTCTATTGCCTGATAACCATCCGTGGCTGTATAAATATTCATTTCCATTCCATCCAGGTAGCTCACCAATGCGAACGTATTACGCGAATCATCGTCTACAATAAGAATGCTTCTTCCTTTCAGTCTATCCCCGATCGTATTCATTTGTCATGTATTAACGGTATAACCAGACCCGCATAAGAGACAGCAGTTTCTCCATATTTACGGGTTTTGCAATATAATCCGACATGCCCGCCTCCAGGCATTTTTCCCTGTCGCCCTTCATGGCCTTTGCCGTCAGGGCAATAACAGGCAGTTTCCCGAACTTTTTCATTTTCCTGATCTCCTGGGTAGCTTCATACCCATCCATTTCAGGCATCATTACGTCCATTAATATAATATCGATATCCGGGTGCTCTTTTAATACCTGGATGGCCGTTTTCCCGTTCTCCGCAGTAATACAGTGCAGCCCTTCCTCCTCCAATGCATTGGTCAGGGAGTAAATATTTCTCATGTCGTCATCCACGATCAATACTTTCCTGTTTTGCAGCACCTCGTCCGTCCGGTGGAGCCTCCGGATGATCTGTTGCTTTTCTTTTGGCAGTCTCGATTCCATGCGATGGAGGAAAAGAATGGTCTCGTCCAGCAGGCGTTCTTTCGAGTTGGCTGTCTTCAACACCACGGTATTGGCCAGTTTGTTCAGACGGGCAACTTCTTCTTTATTCAGATCCTTCCCGGTATATACGATAATGGGGATCTTATTGAGATCACTGCTTGCCTTGATCTTTTCCAGGAGCTCAAGGCCACTCATATCCGGAAGCCCCAGGTCGATAATGATACAATCGAATTTTTCTTTTTGCATTATTTCATAGGCTTCCAGTCCTGCATACGCGGAGAAGGATTTTACGTCTCCGTTCCCGATCAGCTCACGAATGGCCTTGTTTTGCTGCTTGTTGTCTTCGACGATAAGCAGTTTTTTTAATTTCCTTTCGATGAATTCTTCGATCTTGTCGACGGCATCCTGCATGTCTGTCAGGGTAACCGGCTTTTTGATAAAATCAAAAGCGCCCAATTCCAGGCTCTCTTTTCTCAGGTCATATCCCGAGAAGATCTGTACGGGGATATGCCTCAGTTCAGGATCGCTTTTCAATTGCTTAAGCACTTCGGAACCATCCATTACCGGCAAATGCATATCGAGTACGATGGCGTCCGGCCGGTAATACCTCGCCAGGCTAAGGCCGGTATTGCCCTGATGCGCCACGATACCCTTATAATTTCGTTCCCTGAAAAATTCCAGAAGCAATTTTGCAAAATTCAGGTCATCCTCGATGATAAGGATGATCCTGTCATTTTCCTGTATCGCATATCGGTCATCCCCGGCATTTTCCTCCCCGCCGGGGGTCTTTTCCATGCCTGCCAACCGGATCGGATCGACCGGGTCGGCTTTCCTGAGCTCGATTTTTTTTGTGAAGGGGAGAGCCGGGGTAGGATCGAATTTTGCCGGAAGGGAGAAGGTGAACCTGCTGCCTTTCCCTTCTTCGCTCAACAGCTGTATTTCCCCGCCCAGTGCCTGGGCAAGCTCCCGGCTGATGGAGAGCCCCAACCCGGTGCCGCCATATTTTCTCTTTGTTGAGCCGTCCGCCTGTTGAAAAGCCTGGAAAATGATCCCCTGTTTGTTCTCCGGGATCCCGATCCCTGTATCGGTCACTGAAAATTCCGCTACCCCATCCTGCTTAAAAGCTATGTCCACTGTTACTTTACCACCTTTGGCTGTAAATTTAAAGGCATTCGAAAGGAGGTTCCGGAGGATCTGCTCCAGCCTTTGCTGATCGGTGTATAAGAGATCGCCAGGCTTATCCTTTTGATGAATGATCTGAAAATCGATGGATTTATTGTTGGCTATCCCGCTGAACATCGAACGAAGATTAGCGGCCAACCCATTCATATTTACTTCAGCGATCTCCAGTTCGATCTTCCCCGCCTCTACCTTTGAAAGGTCGAGTATTTCATTGATAAGATTCAGCAGGTCGGTACCGGAGCTGTGAATGTTCTTCGCATATTCCGCTTCTTTTTCCCCGATAGACCTGCTCCTGTTCTCCGCCAGCAGTTGTGCCAGTATCAGGATACTATTGAGAGGCGTCCTGAGTTCATGCGACATATTGGCGAGGAATTCCGATTTATATTTACTGGTCAGTTCCAGTTCCCGGGCCTTGGTCTCCACCTGCATTTTTGCCATCTCCAGACTGTCTTTTTGTTCTTCCAGCAGATTGGCTTTTTCTTCCAGTTCTTCGTTGGTTTGTTGCAGTTCTTCCTGTTGGGTCTTCAATTCCGCCTCCGATCTTTCGAGCAATTCTGTTTTTGCATGCAGCTCCTCATTCGACTGTTTCAATTCTTCCTGCTGGGTTTCCAGTTCTTCGGATTGGCGTTGTGTTTCTTCCAGCAGCTCCTTTGTTTTTTCCCGGCCCTGCGAGGACGATATGACTATGGCAATACTATCCGTTATGATCTGCAGGTATTGCTGCTGAAGCCCGGTAAAATCACGGATGCTGCCCAATTCAATAACGCCTGTTACGACACCCTCAAAAACGAAGGGAACGGCTATGATATTCCTGGGCGGCACTGCTACGAAGCTGGTATTAACGGATAAATAACCGGCAGGGATATCGCTGATCAGAATAGTCCTTTTTTCGGCTGCGGCCTGTCCCACTATCCCTTCTCCGAACCGGATGACCGGGAAATCCATTTTTCGTTTATCAACGGCATAAGCGGCTACGAGCTTCAGATGCCTGTTATCTTCTTCCGTTATGTAGATCGCACCGATCTGTACATCCAACCAGGCGCCTAAATGGTTGATGATGGTCTCCGCCAACTCCGCCAATTGCTTGTTGCCCTGCATGCTTTTGACCAGATCCCCGCTTCCCGACAGGCTCCAGTTTTTATTGGCGGTCTCTTCTTCGGCTCTTCTGAGGGCTTTTAAATTCCGGGTAATGATGAGATAAACGCTGACGAGGACAAGGCCGATGATCAATAATAAAACAATAAAAACGATGGTGAAATTACGCGCGTCCCCCTCACTTGTCTTTTCTCTTTCGAGGAGCAATGTTTGCTCTCCCGCCCGGGCATTTTCAATCGATCGCCTGATCTCATCTAATATACCTTTGCCGACCCCACTGGCAACAAGGGCCTGTGCCTTTTCAAAACCGTCTGTCTTTCTGGTCTGGATACCTTTTTCCAGGTGGTTGATAAGCAGACCGGCTCTTTGCTCGATTTCTTTACTGTTCTTTTGCTGAACGGGATTGTCTATGGTTAACTCCTTTATTTTGTCAATGTGCTCGGATATTTTTGATTTGGCCCTGGTAAAGGGTTCGAGGTAATTTTCGTCCCCCATGATTATATATCCTCTTTCACCTGTCTCCGCGTCAACAGAACAGGCCAGGACCTGTTCTAATTCATTTATTACCTCATGGGTGTGATTTACCCAGTGATTGGAGTCTATAAGTTTTTCACTGTTGTTAAATGAAATAACCGCCACCAGGAGGAGGATAAGCGAACAAAGAATAAATCCCGCGGATATTTTTTTTTCTAATGAGGATTTAGTGAATGGGTCTTTGGTAATATGCATAGCATAGAGAATTTTCCAGGATCACGTCAATGCGAACCTGCATAATCGATAGCTACGAACTGAACCTTAGTGTTAGTGTTGGCAATTTCTAAGCCTTGCGACTGGCTATTTAAGGAGAGGAGCAAAGGGGTTATCCATTCTAAATTACGGATTTTTATAACAGGAAGGGTAATTATTCTGTTGACAGGAGGCCTTGTGTGATAAATCGGCCTGCGCCGCTTTTTATTTAATTTAGTCGATTTTATTCGTTAACTTCCAGTACCTTATAGGATAACCTTCCTTAAGCTTGCATAAAAAAATGCAATGCATAATATACTTTTGTCGCACAGACCCTTACTCCGGGAAATTTAACAACGCATTATACGGGTAGCATAGATCGGTTAAGAAGAATTCTTAGTGGCGGGTTCTGATTTAGTATGTAATCATATTATGTATTAAAAACATGTGCTCCAGATGCTGGATTTTTTTCGCAAACTTTTTGACAGCTCGGATTGGCCGCCCCGATGGCATTGCGGCCGATGGACTGAATTTCACGGATGGCTATATATTGTCAGTGATCTTTTGATCTGGTCGGCCTATTTCAGCATCCCCCTGGTCATCATCCGATATATCTCTAAAAAACAGGATATCCGTTTCAAAAGACTCTATTTTTTATTCGCCGCCTTTATACTTGCCTGTGGTTCTACTCATTTCCTGGACGCCGCTGCCTTTTGGTTCCCCATTTACCGGCTGAACGCTTTGGCGCGTTTGGTAACAGGAATATTAAGCTGGGTCACTGTTTTTTATCTGATAAAATTCCTTCCAGCCGTCTTTTCAGTAAAGTCGCAAAAGGAGTTCGAAACGGAAATGGAACGACGCGGGAAAGGGGAGGGAAAAATAATGCAATTGAACGCGGAGCTTGAACGGCGGGTCTCGGAGCGCACGGATGAATTATTTAAAAGCGAAAAAAAATACCGGCACCTGTTTGAAAGTAACCCGATGCCCATGTGGATCATCGACCTGGAAACATTTAAATTTCTTGATGTAAATGAGGCGGCAATCAGTCATTACGGGTACGGCCGTGAAGAGTTCCTGGCCATGACCGCCCTTGACATCAGGCCAGAGGAGGAAGTCGGGCTTTTCAAACGCGCGGACCACACCCGTACGATCAACCCGGCTAATTACAACCGGGGAGTATGGAAACATTTAAAAAAGGACAAAACTATTATTTTTGCAGAAGTCATCGCGCACGACATATCCTTTGACGGTAAAACAGCCCGTTTTATCCTTTCCAATGATGTCACGGCAAGGATAAAGGCGGAAGAAAAATTGAAGGAAAGCATTAAAGAAATAACGGATTATAAATATGCCCTTGAAGAATCTTCGATCGTCGCCATCACCGACCAAAGAGGGACTATCACACATGCCAATGAGAATTTTTGCAAAATATCAAGGTACAGCGTCGATGAATTGATCGGCCGGGATCACCGCATCATCAACTCCGACTATCATCCTAAGGAATTTATCCGCGGCTTGTGGGGTACCATTGCAAAAGGAAAAATATGGAGGGGCGAGTTGAGAAACAGGGCCAGGGACGGAAGTATTTATTGGGTCGATACTACTATTGTGCCTTTCCTCGATGAGCAAGGCAAACCCTACCAGTATGTTGCCATAAAGGCGGATATTACCGGCCGGAAGGAAGTGGAGGACGAGTTATACAAATTGAACCAGGAACTGGAAGACCGGGTGGATCTGCGTACCCGTCAACTGGAAGCCGCAAACAAAGAGATGGAAGCCTTTACTTATTCCGTATCACATGACCTGAGGACCCCTTTGCGCGGGATCATCGGCTTTACGACAATGCTGGAGGAAGATTATACCAGCAAATTGGATGATGGAGCCAGACGAATTACGACTATCATTAAAAACAATACCTTAAAGATGGGGCGTCTTATTGACGACCTGCTTGCTTTTTCCCGGATGGGACGGCAGGATATCGTGAAGACAGGTATCAACACCGCGGAGATGGTAAAAGAAGTAATAAGTGAACTGGCCTCTGAAAATAACCGTTCTGGCATCGAGTGGGAACTGGAGACCTTGCCTTCGATCAAAGGCGACATCAATACCATACGTCAGGTATGGGTCAACCTCATTTCGAATGCAATAAAATATTCGGGCAAGAAGGAGCGTCCGCATATTGGGATAGGCAGTTTTATCCACGAAGGGCAAATCGCCTTTTTTATAAAAGATAACGGCGTAGGTTTCGATAATAAGTATAAGGATAAATTATTTAATGTCTTTCAACGGTTGCACGGCGCCGAGGAATTTGAAGGAACCGGCATTGGCCTCGCCCTGGTGATGAAAATCATCGCCAAACATGGAGGCAAAGTATGGGCTGAAGCCGAACTGGACAAAGGCGCCTGTTTTTACTTTTCCCTGCCTCCCGGCCAGGACATGGATTTAGTTTGCAGTCATGGAAGTCAATTATAAAATAAATCAATCTCATATGAATCCAAATGCAGTTGACGTATTACTGGTCGAAGACAATATTAATGATGCGGAACTCACGATCCGTGAATTGAAGAAGCACCGTATGGCCAACAACCTGGTCCATGTGAAAGATGGGGAAGAAGCGTTGGACTTCGTGTTTGCAATCGGGAAATTTGCCGGGTCGCGGGATATTTTATACCCGCCAAAAGTAGTCCTCTTGGATATACAGATGCCGAAATTGAACGGTATTGAAGTACTGCGAAAAATAAGGGAGGATGAGCGCACAAAAATAACGCCTGTGGTGATGTTGACCTCCTCAAACCAGGACCCTGACATTCATAAGTGTTATGATTTGGGCGCCAACAGCTATATCGTAAAGCCCGTGGACTTCGATAGATTTTCAGAGGCGATACGGAATCTTGGATTCTATTGGTTATTATTAAATCAGCCACCCACTTAATTGAAAAAAGTATGACCGACACGTTAAAAATATTAATGCTGGAAGACAGTACAACCGACGCGGAGATCATTCAGCGGATGCTTAAAAAGGAGAAACCCGATATCGAATTCAACCTGGCCCTCGACAAGGATGCCTTTCTTAACGCATTGGATCAATTTGGCCCTGCGGTCATCCTGGCCGACAATTCCATGCCCGAGTTCAGCGCCCGCGAAGCATTGCGGATAGTCCATCAACGATCGCTCCATATCCCGTTTATCATGGTGACCGGCACCGTATCGGAAGAGTTCGCTGCCGATATCATCAAACTGGGAGCAGACGATTACATTTTGAAAGACAGGTTGACAAGACTGCCTGCTGCCATCGATACCGCCTTAAAGCAACAAAGAGCCGAGAAAGAAAAACGGGATGCCCTTGAAGAGATCAGGCGATCTGATGAACGGTTCCAAACATTATCCAAAGCAACAAAAGATGCGGTCTGGGACTGGGATCTGCTTACGGACGAGATATGGTGGAATGAAAATTTTTTCAACCTGCTGGGCTATAACCCGGATCTGCCTGTCCCAGGCCTTACTGAATGGACAAAACGAATACATCCTCTTGACAGGAATAAAGTGATATCGAGGCTGGGAAGAATGCGGGAAAACACTGTCCTTTCCTGGGGGGATGAGTTCCGGTTCCAATTGGCGGATGGCAGTTACGGTACGGCGTTGGACAGGGCCTACGTATTGAAGGACGATATGGGTAACCCCGTTCGTGTTATCGGTGCATTAGTGGACATCACCGGGCAAAAAAGATTAATGCAGGAAATGGAAGTGTTGTCCATGATTGCAAAAGAAACCATTAACAGTGTTATGATCTTCGACAGGTATACCGGACATGCATTATGGGTGAACGAAGGGTTTACGCGTTATACGGGATATACACAAGAGGACATGCAGGGGAAGGACCCCTGGCTGAATCTGGGAGGAGCGGCGACCGATAAAGGTACGCTGGGCTATATAAGCAGCCAGGTTGAAATAAATATGCCCTATTCCTGCGATATAGCCGTTTGCACAAAAAAAGGGGAAACAAAATGGCAATTTTCGAGCGGACAGCCTATCCGGGAAAACGATGGAACGGTAACCAAATATTTTGTCATATCTACCGATATGTCCGAGAGGCGAAGGATGGAGGAAGAGCGGATGGCGGACAGGATCGAACGGCAAAAGGAAGTGACCAGGATCATTCTCCGGGCCCAGGAATTGGAGCGTAACGCGTTGGGAAGGGAATTACACGACAACATTAATCAAATGCTGGCATCTGTAAATTTGCAATTAGGTTATTATTGCGAAGAGCCCGAGAACAATATCGATATAATTGAGAATTGCCGTCGGATCCTGCAAAAAGCCATGCAGGAATCCCGGAACCTTTCACACCATATGGTGATGCCGCGTTTTTCAGAGAATGGCCTCAGAGAAGAATTAGAGCTGCTCGTTGAAAATTACAGTTACAAAACAATGGTTCATTGGGAATTAAGTGAACTTGCTGAAGAAGCTATTCCTCCACCCATTAAAGAGACCCTTTTTCGTATAGCACAGGTGCAATTGAGCAATATAGATAAACATGCGAAGGCCAGCAAGATCCTGATGCATGTTAGTAATACCCCCAGCCTGGTTACGATGATCATTCAAGATAATGGTATCGGGTTCGATATGCATCAAAAGCGAAGAGGGATTGGCATTACCAATATTTTTAACAGGGTAGAGTCTTATAACGGGACTGCGGATTTCATTTCCCAACCCGGAAAGGGTTGTACTTTATCCGTGACTTTACCGTTGTCAAATCAGCCAGGATGAGTGGCCGCGGGCATGGCAGGGGCCATAATCATCCGACCGTGATCAACGCGCCGTTGGCTTTTGTCTTAAGCCTTCCAAAAGAATGGCAATAGCTGGCTGACAACCCCTGGTCCTGCAGCAGTTTTTCGAAAGCGGCGGCGCCATCCTCCGCCACAGCTACCAACAAGCCACCGCTGGTCTGTGGGTCGGCGAGGATATATCGTTGTTCGTCGGTGAGCGGACCTATCTTGTGGCCGTAACTGTCCCAGTTGCGCTGCGTGCCGCCGGGGAAGCAGTTTTGTGCAAGGTATTGCGCAAGCGATCCGATCACCGGTACTCTGTCAAATTCAACATCGGCGGATAAGCCGCTGCCTTCGCACATTTCCGCGAGGTGTCCCAGCAGCCCGAATCCCGTCACATCGGTCATGGCCTTTACGCTGTCCAGCCGCCCGAATAGTTCACCCAGCTTATTCAGGGTCACCATGCTTTCCAGTGCAATGGCGGCATCCTCCGGACGGAGCAGGCCTTTTTTCTGTGCGGTGGAAAGAATGCCTACTCCCAATGCCTTGGTCAGGTAGAGCCGGCAACCGGCCGTGGCCGTTGAATTTTGTTTCAGCTGCGTGATAGCGACCAGACCATTGACGGCAAGACCAAAGACGGGCTCGGGACAATCGATACTGTGCCCGCCCGCCAGGGTGATGCCAGCTTCCGCGCAGATGGCCCTGGAGCCTTCCAGAACTTTCTGCGCGATCTCAGGGGCCAGCTTTTCGATCGGCCAGCCGAGGATGGCGATGGCCAGCACCGGCCGGCCTCCCATCGCATATACATCGCTGATAGCATTGGCGGAGGCGATCCTCCCGAAATCATACGCGTCGTCCACGATCGGCATAAAGAAATCCGTCGTTGAAATAAGGGCCGTGCCGTTGCCGAGGTCCAATACTGCGGCATCATCCCTTTTGTCGTTGCCGACCAGCAGTCTGGGGTCGGGAGGCGCGGTCAGCGGGCTGTGCAGGATCTTATCCAGGATGGCGGGGCTGATCTTGCAGCCGCAGCCGGCGCCATGAGAATATTGGGTCAATTTTATAGTGGTCGTTTCCATATTATACGGTGATGTTTGGTGTGGCAGCAGGGAGGGTCTGCGCAATGGTCAGGAGTTGTCCGGCATTGTGGACAGGATCGGAGTCCCGGACGGGTAATGAGATGATGCGTTTTGCATCTCTGCTGTTCAACCCAGTGCGATATGCCTTGTCATAATAGACCAGGACCAGCCGGATAAATTCGCCCATGTTGCTCTCCCGTATAGCGGCAATGGCGTGTTTGGTCCGTTCAGTCCCCAACCGTTTGTGGATCCGCTCCGTACATTCCACGAGGAATTCTATATCTAATAAGCCATATTCCCGCACGAGGGCCTGGATGCGCTGATCGGGCGGCACCTGGAGATCGAAAAGATAAGCCGTCTGCATCTGGTTCCATATTGGACGGGGGATGAGGCGTTTTCCAATGGTTATGCTTTCATCCTCGATCCATATTCTCCGGTTGCGGTCCAGCTGATATAATTGAGCGGCCAGTTCATTTTCAAATTGTTCCTGCGAAGGCTGCACCAGCCGGTTCAGCGTGCCGTAGGTCGAGCCGCAATGCCGGGCGAGCCCTTCGAGATCGATGGCCTGCTCACCAAGCGCGGAGAGCCGATGCAGGGTCCTGGTCTTCCCCGAACCGGTCATGCCGCCGATCACCTGTAGCTGGTAAGATTGTTCAAATTGCCGCGACACCCAACGCCGGTAACTTTTGTAACCGCCTTCGATCAGCCACACGTCAAAGCCATAGAGATCGAGGGCCCAGGCCATGGCGCCGCTGCGCATCCCGCCCCGCCAGCAGTGCAGGGTTATTTTTTTTGAAGGAGCTATTTCGAGGGCCTGGCGGATAAATCCCGCCCATTTTGTACCGGTGAGATCGAAGCCCAGCAGGATCGCGGCTTCCTTGCCCGCTTGTTTATAGGTGGTGCCTACCTGTACTCTTTCCTCGTCGGTGAATAAGGGGAGGTTAAAGGCGCCGGGCATATGTCCCTGGATGAATTCCGCTGGTGTGCGTACATCCACTACCGGGATGAGGTCCGGCTGCTTCATCCATTCGCTGATGGTGATCCGATGGGTCATCTTTGTTTCGCGGGCCGGTCTTTTGGACCGGCGGTCGGATGGTAAATCTACCCCTCCTCCTGATAAATGCCGAATATATTTCCTGCCGGATCGCTGAAATGGGCGGTGATAAAAGGCGCATCCGCTCCAATAGGCTGGGTGATCTTGCCGCCATGGGCTACAATTGCCGCAAGGGTAGCAACGGCATCATCGACCATGATGGAGATCAACACACCGCCCTCGGTGGAGGGCTTTTGGTCCAATACCCAGGTGCCGCTCACCTGGCCGACCCCGTCATCAAAAGCGATGTGGTCATTACTTCGTTTCCGGAGCCGCCATCCAAAGACTTGCTGATAAAATGTGGAAGACTCGGTGACGTCGGTGGCGGGGATTTCGAGATAACATATTTTCCCGTTCCCGAGAGTGGGTGAATTTGTATTTGCCATAGTGTTGTTATTTTAATCTCCCTCCTCAAGCATAAAGATGGCTTCGAGGGGCTTGTCGAAGACCCTTGCGATCTTTAATGCCAGCAGGGTGGAGGGTACATATTTATTGCTTTCGATCGTATTGATGGTTTGCCTCGATACGCCCACCTGCTGGGCCAGATCGGCCTGAGTTATATCTTTTATGGCACGTTCTACGCGGATATTATTCTTCATGATAACCTTCTTGCTAATTTAAGGACCTGTTAAGCCGGAATATGACCCATCTGAACCGGATGATAAAAAAAAGCAGCGGCAGCCATAAATTCAATTGTAAAATGTCGGTGAAATCTATACTGTTGGTGAAAATAATGCTGATCATCAACATGAAATAATTAAAATAGATGGCCCATTGCAGGGAGTCGAGCCGCAATCGACCGATCTGCTCATCTTCGATCTTTTCTTTGGAAAAAGCGATCAGGAACAAGCCCACCAATACCAATAAAGAGATGGTGCAGAAGATAAGATGCTCTTTGGTAAAAAGGACTGGCCCCGTAACCTTCGCGAGCCGGTGGTAATTCATGCCCGGATTTTTCGATTCCCAGATGGCCACGACAGGGACATGAATGAGGATCAGCAGAAGACCAATAAAGCGGCTTTTATACGGGAACAGGTATTTTGTCTTCATCTTTGTCAAGTTTGCTTGACCAAATGTAAATCAGAATATTTTAATTGTCAAATAAACTTGACATTTTATTTCAAATCATTTGTCCACCGGTCTGACCAAGGACTTCAGTAAAAATGGTAAATTGAAATTCCTTAAACATATGGATGCCGATGAAAAATCTTAAAAAACGTCTCCTGCAAGGGGAAACATTGAATGGCTGCTGGCTGAGCATGGGTAGTTCCATAACGGCTGAGATCGTTGGAACATCCGGGTTCGATTGGGTACTGATAGACCTCGAACACGGATCAGGAGGGGAAAAGGATGTGCTGCATCAGCTGCAGGCGCTCGAACATACTCCCGCGGCCGCCATCGTAAGAGTGGAGAGTACGCAACGGCAAAGGATCCACCGGATCCTCGACCTGGGTGCGGAAGGGATCATGTGCCCCCGTATCAATAACGCAGCCGAGGCAAAGGAAGTGGCCAGCGGTCTGCATTATCCTCCGGATGGCAGCCGAGGGATCGCAAAAATGGTCCGGGCCAGCGGCTTTGGCCAGAACTTTCCTGAATATTATAAAAATGCGACGGAAAATATCCTTGGCATCGTACAGATCGAAACGGCTGCTGTGCTGGACCATCTGGATGCCGTTGCGTCGTTGCCCGGTATCGATGTACTGTTCATCGGTCCATCCGATCTTTCCATGGCCCTTGGGATCTTTGGCCAGTTCGACCATTCCCTTTTCAAGGACGCGCTGAAGGCGACGGTGAGCGCCGCCCGCAAGGCCGGTAAGGCCACGGGAATACTTTTAGCCAACCCGGATGATTTTGCGCTCTATCATGATATGGGGATCCGCATGATCGCGAGCGGCGCCGACAGCTCGTTTGTAGCTGCGGGAGCAAGGAACACGGCGGGTAAATTAAACGCCGCCAGGGCCAGCGTTAAAACGGAGGCCCGATGAACCCATCCTCTTTTCTTACGGACCCCCTCTGTATATTATTGGTCGGCATCATCATCGTGGTGGGCGGTATCATTGGACTAAAGCTTCACCCTTTTCTTGCCCTGCTGCTGGGAGCCCTCGCGGTAGCGATCATGACCCCTGGCCCGGCCATCGAACACGATGCGCTGTCCAAAGGAGCGACGGCGGCCGCGGCCCATCAGCTGTCCGGAAGAAGCATCGGGGAAAGGATAGCGCAGGAGTTTGGAAATACCTGCGGGAAGCTGGGCATCTTGATCGCCATGGCGGCCATCATCGGAAAGTGTCTGCTGGAGAGTGGCGCCGCGGAAAGGATCGTACGTTCCTTATTAAAATTGACCGGCATCAGCAAGGCGCCGGTGGCCTTCCTGGCCAGCAGCTTTTTTATTGGCATCCCCGTATTCTTCGATACGGTGATCTTTCTGATGATCCCGCTGGCCAAAGCCATGACCATGCGGATCGGTAAGAATTATCTGCTGTTCGTGCTTGCGATCATGGCCGGCGCGTCCATGGCCAACTCGCTGGTCCCGCCCGCCCCCGGACCCTTGTTCCTCATCAGCGAGATGCAGATCCCGATCGGGATGATGATGATGGGAGGTTTTTTGCTGGGACTCGTCACCATTTCCGTCGGATATCTGTTCGCGTTGTATGCCAACCGGAAATGGCCGATCCCATTAAGAGATTCCCTTGACGCCCGGCTCGAAGATATAAAAGCCGCTTCCCTGAAAGAGGACCGGCAGTTGCCTCCGCTGTGGTTCTCCCTGCTGCCCGTCCTTATCCCGCTGATCCTCATCTGCGCCAATACCGCGCTGACCTCCCTTTCGTCTTTGCCTCCGTCTTCGCATACTCCCGCCATCGCCGTTTCGTCCGTGTATCCACCGGCTGCATCCTCTTCCTGGTCCGAAGGACTGATCCGGTTGCTGAAGTTTTTTGGCGATAAGTATATTGCATTGGCTGCGGGTGGTCTGGCCGCGCTGATCCTGCTTGCCAGGCAAAAGAGAACGAGCAAGGAAGGGATGACCAGCTTTGTACAGGCGGCATTGATGAGCGCGGGGGCCATTATCCTGATCACTGCGGCGGGCGGGACTTTCGGAGGCATGCTCCAGCAGAGCGGGATCAGCACAAGGATCGCGGAGCTTACAAAAGGCTATCAGATGGCCCTGATCCCGCTGGCCTTCGTGGTGGCCGCCGTGGTGCGCACGGCGCAGGGATCTGCTACGGTGGCCGTGATCACCGCATCCGGGATGCTGTCGGGCATGGCTACCCATGGACATCTGGCCTACCATCCTTTGTATCTTGGCCTGGCTATCGGTTGCGGATCGAAGCTTGTTCCCTGGATGAATGATGCTGGGTTCTGGATCGTCTGCAAGATCAGTAACCTGACGGAAAGGGAGGCGTTGAAAACCATTTCACCCATGCAGGCCATCATGGGAGGCGCGGGGCTGATCGTGATCCTTATTGCGGCGAAGCTTCTGCCGTTGATCTGAAACTTATAGACTATGGAAAAAATAGGATTTATTGGACTGGGGATCATGGGCAGACCCATGGCCCTGAATTTAGTAAAAGCGGGATATGCATTATCCATCCTCGGAAAAAGTAAAGCTTCGGGAGAGCTTGTCGCTGCCGGCGCCGGGTCTTTCCCAACCCCAAAGGCGTTGGCGCAGCACTGCGATGTAGTGATCACGATGCTGCCGGATTCGCCGGAGGTGATCAGTGTCGTTTCGGGACAGGATGGTGTGCTGGAAGGGATCCGGCAGGGGTCGCTTTTTATCGATATGTCCACCATTGCGCCCGCAACCGCAAAAAATTTGTACGCGCTCCTGCAAAACAAAGGTGTGGAAGCCCTTGACGCACCGGTATCGGGGGGGCAGCCGGGCGCCGAATCCGCGACACTGTCCGTCATGGCCGGCGGCGACGAAAAGGCTTTTCAGCGTGCCCTTCCTTTATTCCAGGCGATGGGGAAGAATATCGTTCATATCGGCGGACCGGGCGCGGGACAATTGACCAAGGCCTGCAATCAGATGATCGTCGGCATGACGATCCAGGCCGTGGCCGAAGCATTCACCCTGGCAAAAAAAGCGGGCGTGGACCTTGGGAAGATGCGGGATGCCCTGTTGGGAGGTTTTGCGCAGAGCCGCATCCTCGACCTGCACGGGAAAAGGATCATCGAACGAAATTTTGCGCCGGGCTTTAAAATAAAATTACACCGGAAGGATATGCAGATCGCCTTACAGGCCGGCAAGGAATTCTCCGTTCCACTGTATGGCACCGCTCAGGTCGCCGCACACATGGATGCCTTGCTGGCACAGGGGAAAGGGGAATCGGATCATAGCGCGATTGCCTTGTTGATGGAACAGCTTTCCGGGATCGGATAGCGCCGGCGGGTTCCGGCAAGTCCCGGCAAACCATGTCCGGGGTCGGGCGAAATCTTCCGTACATCATGATCAAAAATTTCCAAGCGACTACCGATGAATACAAATGCAATTACCAGGCTCCGGGGCAAGACAGGCCCGACGATCAAAGAGATGATCATCACCCCGATCGCCATCGTCGACCCACCGTTATTAAACGCCGCCGGTCTTCACGCGCCCTATGCTCTTCGCACGATCGTAGAATTGATCACCGATGATCATATCTCGGGCATCAGCGAGATCCCGGGGAATATCGCCATCGATGCTGCGCTGGGATCAGCCAGACAACTGCTCATCGGAAAAGACCCATTCCAGCTGAACAGCATACGACATATACTGGAAAATGCTTTTGGTAAGGAGACCGCGGCGCAACGGGGTGATGCTCCATGGGATCAGCGCAAGCTGGTGCATATCTTCAGCGCCATCGAGGTGGCCTGCATGGATATCATCGGCAAAGTGACGGGGCTGCCCGTTGTGGATCTTCTTGGAGGAAGGATGCGGGACCGCGTACCTTTTGCCGCCTACCTGTTCTATAAATATGAAGGAGCGGGTGGGAAGCTGGGATTTGGCCTCGACCCCAACGCCAGCGGATGGCCGGCGGCACGCCAGGCAAAGGCCCTGGACCCAGCCGGGATTGTGGATCAGGCAAGGGCCATGTGTGCCGAGTTTGGGTTCCAGTCCATCAAATTGAAAGGCGGTGCCTTTGAGCCAAGGGCTGAGGTCGATGCGATGTTCGCCTTGCGGGAAGCATTCGGACCGGATATCCCTTTACGTGTCGATCCCAACGCCTTATGGACGGTTGAGACAGCCATCCGATATGGCCGGGAAATGGATGGACTTCTGGAATATCTGGAAGATCCGGTAAGAGGTCAGGAAAATATGGCGTCCGTGCGGAAGGCGCTGAAGACCCCTTTGGCGACCAATATGTGTACGACCTCATTCGAAGATATACCCGGCAGCATCTCTCTGGGCTCGGAAGATATCCTTCTCAGCGATCATCATTTCTGGGGTGGGTTGCGCGCATCGGTCGAACTGTCGAGGATCTGTGAAACATTCGGAAGAGGTCTTTCCATGCACTCGAACAGTCATCTGGGTATTTCCCTCGCGGCCATGGTCCATCTTGGAGCAGCCCTGCCCAGCCTGCCCTACGCGCTGGACACCCATTACCCCTGGCAATCCGATGAAGTGATCACGAGGGGAAGGTTCCAATTCGAAGACGGAGCGGTGACGGTGCCTGGGGAGCCGGGATTGGGCGTAGAACTCGACAGAGCTGCATTAGCCAGACTACACCAGAATTATCTGGATTGTGGTCTGACCAAACGGGATGACCAGATAGAAATGCAGAAAGTAGTTCCAGGCTGGGAGTTTGAGGCGGTGCGCTGGTAAAGGCACCAGAATCTTTTGGTCGTATCACAGGTGCGATAAGCGGAAAATGTTGTTAAAAAGCCGGACAATCCTTGTATCGGAAACGGACGGTTACCAGCTTCGGATTGGCATAAATTATTGATTGTTAGTCAAATAACAACCTGGCATTTTTTTTAGCATGCTTTTGTACACATAAAATGAATATATGCTCAAAAATTATTTCAGGATCGCATGGCGTAATCTGGTAAAGAATAAGGTGTATAGCGCATTGAATATCCTGGGTTTGGCCACGGGTATGGCCGTCGCTTTATTGATCGGTTTGTGGGTGTACTACCAGTATTCCTACGACCGGTTCCTCCCGGGATATCAGCAGGTGTATACGGCAAGACTGATGTTTAACAATAACGGTGAAATCGGAGTTGGCCCGGCAACACCGCTGCCTTTGGCCGATGCATTGAAAAAGGAGATCCCGGGAATTAAATATATTGCACAGGCGGATTGGATGGGCCCTCATTCGCTGGTGGCCGGAGAAAAGATACTGTATCCCGGCGGTGCAATGGCAGGAAAGGATTTCCTGAAGATCTTTCAATATCCATTGGTAAAGGGGAATGCGGATGAAGCGTTGAAAGACCCTTATTCCATCGTGCTTACCCAATCCATCGCAAAGGCATTGTTCGGCGAGGAAGACCCTGTCAACAAGATCATCCGGATCGATAACAGTCATGATGTAAAGGTAAGCGGCGTACTAAAGGATCTGCCGGCCAACTCTACCTTCCAGTTCAATTTTATCCTCCCCTTCAGCTATCTGCAAGCAACCCAAAAATGGGTAAGAGAAGCTGGCTCCAGCTGGAGCAATAAATCGTTCCAGACCTTTGTAGCCCTTGAACCAAACGTTTCGTATGCGCAGATAGAACCTAAGCTGAACCAGCTGATCAAAAGATACAGCCCCGAAGATTACAAATTATTCAAGATAGGTCTGTTCATGCAGCCGATGAAAGACTGGCATTTATACACCGATTTTAAGAATGGGGTCGCCTCCGGAGGCTTTGTTGATTATGTGCAGTTGTTTACCATCATCGGTTTCCTTGTTCTTTTGATCGCCTGTATCAACTTCATGAACCTTTCCACGGCACGTTCGGAGAAAAGGGCAAGAGAGGTTGGGATACGAAAAGCGATCGGCTCGCTGCGGAAGGATCTCATTTTTCAATTCCTGATCGAGTCCGTCGTTATCACGTTTATGGCATTCTTATTTTCCCTGTTGCTGGTACAAGGGATCCTGCCAGCATTTAATGTGCTAACCCGTTGCAGTATCGCCATCCCTTTTTCGGATATGACATTCTGGTGCATCATGATCGGTTATGTTTTACTCACGGGGCTTTTGGCCGGCAGCAGACCTGCATTTTATCTTTCTTCGTTCAATCCCATAAAAGTGCTGAAAGGCGCCGTTCAGGCCGGCAGATCGGCGACTTTGCCAAGAAAAGTTTTAGTGGTGATGCAATTCAGCTGTTCCATTGCGCTGATCATCAGCACCGTCATCATTTATCAGCAGGTCCAGCACGCAAAGGACAGGCCGACAGGATATGATGCCAATCGTCTGATGATGACCGATGCCAGCAACGATCTGAGCAGGAATTACGATGTATTTAAGAATGAGCTGTTACAGACCGGTCTGGTGACAAGCGTTACCAAGTCTTCGGGGCCGGCGACGGATCTCTGGTCGCACCAGAATCTTGACAACTGGCCCGGCAAATTACCCGGCGAAACAATGGATCTTGCCACCATCGGCGTGTCCGATGCGGATTATTTCAAGACGCTTGGGATCCAGTTAAAAGAAGGCAGGAATTTTATGGGTAACGAGGGGGCGGATTCGTCCGGCGTAATCCTCAACGAGGCCGCAGTCCAGCGTATGCAGTTCAAACAGCCGGTGAGCCAGATCCTTACGTGGCAGGGCGCTCAGGTACGAGTGATCGGCGTGGCTAAAGATGCATTGATGGCTTCTCCATTTTCACCCGCCGAGCCGACCATTTTTGTCTATTCACCCGGATGGTCGAACATCATCACCTATCGTTTGTCCCCCACGGTGAACACACAGCAGGCCATTGCAAAGATCAGCCCGATCTTTACAAAATACAATCCGTCTTATCCTTATCTCTATCATTTTGTCGATGAGAGTTATGCGGCAAAATTTACGCTCGAAGTCCTTATCGGCAAGCTCGCGGGTTTGTTTGCGGGATTGGCCATCTTTATTTCCTGTCTTGGATTATTCGGCCTGGCAGCGTACACGGCGGAACAGCGGACAAAAGAGATCGGGATACGCAAAGTGCTGGGCGCCTCCGTATCCCAGGTCTGGATGCTTCTCTCAAAAGATTTTATCGTATTGGTCCTTATCAGCTGTGTGGTTGCCTCACCCGTAGCCTTTTATTTTTTGCAGGATTGGTTGCTGAAATACCAATACCGCATAAGCATTGGGCCATGGGTATTTGTCGCGGCGGCTGGTGCGGCCGTTGTCATTACCATTTTTACCATCAGCTTCCAGGCCATACGGGCGGCTGTTGCTAATCCGGTGAAGAGTTTGCGGTCGGAGTGAAAGGAAAATTAACAGTTTACAGAAATAAATTATCTGATGTTTGGGATTACTCAATATATTGAGTAATTTTACTCAGTATATTGAGTAAATTGTTAAAAATGTTTGAACGGGTTCATTTACAGAGCTTTATAAAGAGAACTATAGAACCAAAAAGGTTTATTCAAGTGCTTATTGGTCCACGTCAGGTTGGAAAAACGACCCTCATTTCTCAATTGCTTCAAAAAAGCAGGATACCCGATCATTTTGCATCAGCCGATGCAGTTGCAGCACCAGGCGTTATCTGGTTGGAACAACAATGGGAAGCTGCCCGTTTAAAGATGGCGCAGGTAGAGGCGCCTGAGTTCTTATTGGTAATCGATGAAATTCAAAAAATAAGCAATTGGAGTGAGACAGTAAAGCAATTGTGGGATGCTGATACGCATGCTAAAAGAGCATTAAAGGTGATCTTGTCAGGTTCATCCAGGTTATTGCTCCAACAGGGACTTACAGAATCATTAGCTGGGAGATTTGAAATTACCTATATGGGTCATTGGTCTTTTTCGGAAATGCATCAGGCATTTGGCTGGAATACCAATCAGTATGTTTGGTTTGGCGGTTACCCGGGCTCTGCAGAATTGATTGGCGAAGAGGATCGGTGGAATGCATACATTCAGCAATCACTGATCGAGACAAGTATTTCCAAAGATATACTCATGCTGACAAGGGTAGACAAACCTGCCTTGATGAAGCGTCTCTTTGAATTGGGATGCAGCTACTCCGGCCAGATCTTATCGTATAATAAGATGATCGGTCAATTACTCGACGCAGGGAATACCACTACCTTATCACATTATCTTGACCTCTTGAACACTGCTGGTTTATTGGCCGGCATTGAAAAATATTCTGGAAACCTGATCTACAAGCGATCTTCCAGCCCAAAATTCCAGGTTCATAATACCGCTTTGATCAGCGCCCAGAGCAGCGATTCATTTAGCGAAATTCAATTGAAGCCCGATCGGTGGGGAAGATTGGTAGAATCATCGATTGGAGCTCATCTGATCAATCATTCTATTACCGGAGGGTTCACCGTTTCTTACTGGAGAGAAAGAAATGAAGAGGTGGATTTTGTATTGAAAAAAAAGGGGAAAGTAATTGCTCTGGAAGTAAAAAGCGGAACTACTCAATCTTCCTCCGGAATATCTGCTTTCAAAAAGACATTTAATCCCGATAAGATCTTATTAGTCGGAAACAGCGGATTGCCCTGGCAGGATTTTCTGAAATTGAATCCTGCAGAGCTCTTTTAGCAATCAATGGCAACAAACCGGCATCTTTCAGCCTTCTTTAAACACAATTTCCTCCACCATGGATAAAGGCAGTGATCTGTGACCCAATACCCGGGTAGGGTTTAAAGGCGGCAACTGTTTTAGATGAACGGTTGTGTTTTTATGGAAACCGCGGCATTTGGCATCTAAGCCAAAAATTATAAATGCCCAGGACCCTCTTTCAAAAATTCCTCGTCTGCTTTCTGGCCGGTCTGGTCATTGCCATTACGGTTGTACGGATCGGGTGGAGGTTCCTGTATCACCTGATCCCCGGCAGGCCCATGCTGGCCATAGGCGTGCTGATCCTCCTGACGGGAATGGTCTATCCTTTTGTGTGGAACCGGAAAAAGGATCCTGTCGCAGCGGAGAAAATTTTTTCGTGCTGGATCGGGGTTATGCGTTACGGTATCGCGTTGGAGCTGATCATGGTCGGCATGCAGAAATGGTTCAGTCTGCAGTTTAACACCCCCATGGCGAAGCTCGACCTTCCGTTCAGCAGCTTTTCATCCGAGGAGCTGGTCTGGGCTTTTTTCGGATACTCCCGCGGGTTTGTAATGGTCATCGGAAGCTTGCAGGTCGGGGGTTCCCTGCTGCTGCTTTTTAACCGGACCCGTCTCTTTGGAACCGTCATACTTATTCCCGTTATGCTCAATATTTTCCTGATGGACTTGTTCTACCATTTTTATCCCGGGGAATGGTTCAGCGCCTTGGTCGTGCTCGCAGCGCTTATTTATCTGTTGCTGCTGGACTACAAAAAACTGGCTGCGTTATTTTTTGGCGGCAATGGATCTTTTTCTGCAACGGTTTTTAGAAGCCAGCTGCTAAAAAATGCCGTGCGATTTTCGGCGGTGCTGATCCCGCTGGCCATGATCGGGGTCAACCCGACCCCATACAAACTCGACTGGTTCAGCGGCAAATATGCCGTGGAGCAGGTATCCGTGAATGGCCATCCTCTTGGCGTGCGCTCCTGCACCGACAGTGTGCTGAGTATCATCTATTTTGACCAGAACAATGAATGCGTTTTTGAATGTAATGGAGTCGACCGACGTCTGTTCGGGACTTACCTTTACGAGAAAGACAAAAACAAGTTGACCGTGATCTGGCATTATCCCAGGACCATGCAGGATACGCTGTGGGCTACGATCCCGCCCCCAAAACCAGGCGCCGGTCTTATACTCACTGGCAGAATGCGTGGGGAGTCGCTGCGGGCCGTTCTGCGAAAGGTCGAGTGAAACTGGATGCCGGTGGCATGTCAGCAGGGCAAAGTGTGGTTCTTGCTTGTTGCCGACCTGCGCGTCCTTACCAGTTGCGATGACAGCTAGTTAATTACGAATGTTTTTCAAAAATATACTGAAATTTATTTTAAAATGACCGATCGGTCATTTACCTTTGTATCCTGAACGGGTAACCATATAGAAATGTGTTCCGGTCCAAAAATGACAAAAGCAGAAAAAACCAGGCAGTTTATTATCGAAAAGTCAGCGCCCATTTTTAATACAAAAGGGGTAGCTGGAACGGCCATGAGTGATATCATGGAGGCAACACAGCTGGCGAAGGGTAGCCTGTATGTTCACTTTGAGAACAAAGATGAACTGGTGTATTGTGCGGTAGACTATAACCTCGACAGCTTTTACAAAAAGATCTGGGGAGCGGCGGACAAATATACAACGGCCAAAGACCGGATCTATGCCATCCTGGATTCTTTGGGCGACCCGAAAATCCCCCTGATCGGCGGATGCCCGATGCTCAACTTCGGTATGGAGGCAGACGATACCAATCCGGTCATTCTCAGGAAGGTAAATAAGGCAGCGGAAAAGGTCCAGGAGCTGCTTGCCGGTATTGTCCGGCAGGGCATTGCGGCCGGTGAGCTCAGAGGCACCCTGAATGCCCATGAATTTGCCATCCGGACTTTTGCGCTTGTGGAGGGAGGCATCATGATGGCGCGTGTGTCGGGGAATAATAAGAAACTGAAGCTGATCGTCGGCATGATCAAAAAAGAGATCAGGGATCATGCGAGATGATTTTTTTTGCTCCTTAAATGACCGATCGGTCATTTAAGGAGCTGAACTATAACCAAATTTTTAATAAACATAAAAAATAAACAAAATGAGAACGTCCGATAACACCATCCTGATCAGCGGCGGCACCGCCGGCATTGGCCTTGAAATAGCCAGATTATTTTCTGCCAGGGGCAATAAAGTGATCATCACCGGCAGGAATAAGCAACGGCTCGATACCGCATTGGGTCAGCTGAAGAATGCAACGGGGATCGTGAGCGACATCAGCAAAAAGGAAGACACGGAGGCATTGGCAGCCACCCTGAAGAAAGATTTCCCCGCGCTCAACATCGTGATCAACAATGCAGGGCAGGCTTTCCTGTATGATATCGCCAGCAGCGATAATGCATTTGAAAAAGCGGAAGATGAAATGCTGACCAATTATTTGGCCGTGATCCGGTTGAATGAAAAATTATTGCCTTTGCTAAAGGAGCAGAAAGAAGCTGCCATTGTAAATGTTTCCTCGATCGTGGCTTTTGTGCCCGGCAGTCTGCCTACCTATTCCGCCAGCAAAGCCGCTCTGCATTCTTATACCCAGTCCTTACGGATCGCCTTAAGCCGCAACAGCAACGTTAAGGTATTCGAGCTGATGCCCCCATTGGTCGATACCGAATTCTCGGCGCCCATCAACGGCAAGACCGGCATTGCCCCGTCCGTAGTGGCGCAGGATCTTATCGATAGCCTGGAAAAGGATAATTTCGAGATCCGGGTTGGCAAGACGCAGTATATCTATGACCTCTTTTTAAAGTCTCCGGCGGAAGCCCTGAAGGTAATGCAGCCTGCATAAGCCTGCGCGGAGAAAACTTTTTGAAGGACCCGATGACTTTGCCCGGAGAAGATTTCCGGGAGAACCGGATTTGCCTTGCCGGCAAGAAAGCTTCCTGAAGAACCGGATTTGCTTTGCAGAGAAGTCTGCCCTAAATTTGGCTGATGAAAATCATCATCTCCCTACTGGCCCTTTTCCTTTCCTGCATGGGAAATGCTCGGGCGCAGGACAGCCTGCATTTTCATGAGGGACGATTTAAAAGAGGGGGGTTTGGCATGAGTTCCGGCCATTACAAACCCGATCCCTGGGAAGCCGGATATTTTAAAAATGCGCTGCGGTCGGTTTTCCCAGCCGATCTGATCAGCACCGGGGATAAATACGATAACAGGCTTTTGTTGTTGATCGGGGTAGTCGATAGCGTAACGGTAAGGACCGATGGCGATTCGGCAGTCATCTGGCTCCGGATCGAAAATAAATACTGGGATTTTACCGAAGACCACAGCGTTCAGGATGAAGTGATGTTCGTCTCTCCAAAAGGCGGGGGACCATTCTATTCATCCATAAAAATGCCTGCTTCAGCAGAAGTTAGCAGCATAAGAAGATACCCCTTTGAAAACAAGCTCTTGTTCGTTTATGGCCATCTTCAGGGCTTTTCAGGCGGCATTCCGGTCATTGCCGCGCAGGAGATCAAATGGATAAGCTATTTCTGGTATTCGCTGAATATATTTTCCTATGATGTGCTGAGAGACAAAGATCAGCAGGTGGTAACCGGCAAGAACGGGGAACCAAAATTTACCGATTTCCACATCCTTTCCCTCGCGCATAAGGGACAAAATAAGTAACTTCATACAAACAAGTTACCTGAAAGAGATCCGTGATATCATTCATGCTTTTGAGCAAGCCAGCAGGGCGGGAAAACGCACCGCCCTTGCTACCGTTGTGCATGTCGGGGGTTCCTCCTACCGGCGGCCTGGCGCACGCATGCTGATCACCGAAGAAGGGCAACTGACGGGCGCCATCAGCGGCGGCTGTCTGGAAGGGGATGCTTTGCGCAGAGCATTGCTTGCTATTCACCAGCATCAGAACAAGCTGGTCACCTACGATACAACGGATGAGGACGATGCCAGCTTTGGCGTGCAATTGGGTTGCAATGGCATCGTCCATATCCTTTTTGAGCCGATCGACCCGGAAGTGCCAGACAATCCAATCCAGCTGCTGAAACGGGTGGTGGAGAAACGCAGACATGCGGTGCTGGCAACCCTGTTTTCCATGGAAAAGTCCGCTGCCCGGCAACCCGGGACCTGTTTTTTAGACCTCGGAAGCGAAATAGTCAATACCCCTGCCTCCGGGGCCCTGACAAAGGAGCTGCAAGCAGATTGTCGTCAGGCGTTGACCAGTGAAGCCTCCACCATCAAAAAATACCAGGCAGAAAGTGAAGATCAGACAGAGCGCGGATATCAGACAGAAAGTGAAGATCAGGCAGAACGCGGATATCAGGCGGGGAGTGAATATCATCCCGGGAGCGGGCCTCTGACGGACCTTCCCCTGATGGCTCTTATAGAATTTATAAAGCCACCCATTGCGCTGGTGATCGCTGGAGCGGGGAATGATGCGATGCCGCTGGTGGATATGGCCAGCATCATGGGCTGGGAGATAACCCTGGTGGATGGCCGGCAAAATTATGCCAATGCCCTACGTTTTCCGAAGGCGGGTAAGATCATCGTTGCCAAACCCGGCAATGTCCTTTCGCAATTAGAGATAGACAAACAGACCGCCATATTGTTAATGACCCATAATTATCAGTACGATCTTTCCCTGCTGAAGCAGCTGCTGTCGGTAGGGAAGGATTGTAGTTATATCGGGTCTCTCGGACCCCGGAAAAAGCTGGAGCGGATGCTTGGTGAGCTTGAACAGGAAGGGATCCTTTACAGTCCGGCGCAACGGGAAAAAATATTCGGGCCGGTAGGGCTGGACATCGGCTCGGAAACGGCGGAAGAAATTGCGCTGTCGATCATGGCCGAAGTCAAGGCAGCCCTTTCCGGCAAAACGGGCAGACCGCTGCGCGAGAGAAAAGACCCGATCCATGGTCCGGCCAACGACCTGATCCATGGACCTGCAAATGGCCCGATCCATGGTCCAACCTATGAGCCGGGCCAGGATAAGATCCATAGCCTGACCCATAGCCCCATCCCCGATCCCCACCCCGAAAAAAATAACTGACCGATATGAACGGCATTATCATTCTGGCTGCGGGCAGCTCATCCCGCCTGGGCCAGCCCAAACAAATGCTGACCTACCGGAATAAGAGTCTTATCCGGCATGTGACCGATGAAGCGATAGCATCGGGAACAGGACCGGTACTGGTCGTCCTTGGCGCAAATGCGACGGAGGTTGCGGCTGAACTGGAGGAGCTTGCGGTCGAACTGGAGGAGGTTGTGGCTGAACTGAAAGATGGCGCCGTGCTGATCAGGATCAATACCGGATGGCAGGAAGGCATGGCCTCTTCCATCCGACATGGCTTGACGGAGATGCTGAAAGCTTATCCCGGTGTGGATACCGTGGTTCTCGCCGTTTGCGATCAACCCTTTGTCTCCGCAGCCCTTTTTGGCCAATTGCTCGCTCTGCAAAAGGAGACGGGTAAAGGGATCATTGCCTCTGCATATGAAGGCACGCTTGGCACACCGGCATTGTTCGGGAAAAAATATTTTACCGGGTTGCAAGAGCTACAGGGCCATGAGGGGGCTAAAAAATTGCTAAAGCTTCATGCTGGAGATGTGTCCTCCATTCCTTTTGACGGGGGGGAAATAGATATAGATACCCCCGAAGACAGCTCCTTACTGAAAAACAAAGGATAGCCCCCGCCCGCTTGCCGTCAGGTTTTTTTTTCTTAAATTCGGAGTAGATGGGCGTGTCCGGATCAGCCGTGTCAGGGGTAGCTGGGCGAGTCCGGTGTCGATAGTCGTGCCCCCATCTTTTCTTTTATTACTGCATCCATAATTATTTTGCGTATGTCTAAAAAGCCAGACCATCCTTCAGACGGCGAAGATGCATTCAGCGGGTCGCGCCGCGATTTCCTGAAACAATCTTCTCTTTTGTCCGCCATTGCGCTGACACCCGCCACCGTCGTGAAAGCGGCGGACAATCAGTGGGATGAAAAGATCGCGGACGTCTTTGAAAAAGTTCCGGTGAACCTTGAAGTGAACGGAGTAAAATATAGCGTGAAGGTGGAACCACGGGTGACGCTGCTGGACCTCCTGCGCGAACAGCTCAACCTTACCGGCACCAAGAAAGGCTGCGACCGCGGGCAATGCGGGGCCTGCACGGTGCATGTAAATGGCGTCCGGATCAACTCCTGTCTCAGTCTCGCGGTGACCAATGAGGGGAAAAAGATCACGACCATCGAAGGGCTCGCCCATGGCGAGGAGCTGCACCCCATGCAGGAAGCCTTTATCAAACACGATGGTTTCCAGTGCGGCTACTGCACTTCGGGTCAGATCATGTCTGCGGTGGCCCTTGTAAAAGAAGGGCGCACGCATTCGCGGGAACAGATCAGCGAATTTATGAGCGGGAATATCTGCCGTTGCGGGGCTTATTCGAATATTGTAAAAGCTATCCAGGAAGTTAAAAACAGTCAGTCATGAACCCATTTCAATATACCCGGTCAGTGGGGGCAGCGGGCGCTATTCAATCCCTCGTAAAAGAACCCCATGCGCATTTTCTGGCGGGTGGGACGAACCTCATCGATCTGATCAAGATGGGGGTGGTTGTCCCGGAAAGGCTGGTCGACATCAACGGACTGCCGTTGAAGGCGATCGTAAAGATCCCCGGTGGATTGCGGATCGGCGCACTGGCCACCAACAGCGAAGTGGCGGATCATCCGCTGGTGCTGCAGGACTACCCTTTATTGTCGCTGGCGATCAACGCCGGGGCTTCGCCGCAGCTGCGCAATATGGCGACGGTGGGCGGGAATATGATGCAGCGCACCCGGTGCAGCTATTTCTTCGATACGACGATGCCCTGTAACAAACGGTCCCCCGGCAGCGGCTGCGGCGCGCTGGAAGGGTACAACCGGATGCATGCGCTGTTTGGGGCAAGCGATAAATGTATTGCCGTAAATCCCAGCGATATGAATGTTGCCTTGACAGCCCTCGGCGCAGTGGTGCATGTAAAAGGCCCCAAAGGGGAAAGGAAAATTCCATTTGGGGACTTCCACCGGCTGCCTGGCGATCACCCGGAAAAGGATAACACGCTGGAAAGAGGGGAACTGATCGTGGCGGTAGACCTGCCCGACGCCAGCTTCAACAAGCATGTGCATTATCTGAAGATCCGCGACAGGACATCCTATGCCTTTGCGCTGGTATCGGTGGCCGTGGCGCTGAAGATGGAAGGCAATATGATCACCGATGCCCGGCTGGCGATGGGTGGAGTGGCGCATAAACCCTGGCGCTTGCCCGCTGCGGAGGTCTTCCTGAAAGGGAAACCCGCCACCGGCGACAACTTTAAACAGGCGGCCAAGATAGCGATGCAGGGCGCTAAGGCCTGGCCATACAATCAATTTAAATTAAAGCTCGCGCCGAATGCCATCCTGCAAGGGTTGAGTGCGGCATCTGGTCTGGTATCCTGATCACGGACCGGCCAGAGACCGGCCGGACAAACTACTATTATGAAAAAAGATGTTATCGGAGATCCGTTAAACCGGGTGGACGGCCGGCTGAAGGTTACGGGAGGCGCGAAATATTCGGGAGAATATAAGGTGCCCGGTCTGACCTATGGGGTATTGGTACCTGCGACGATCACACACGGCACGGTCACGGCGATGGATATCCGCGCCGCACAGCGGGCGCCAGGCGTGCTGGCCGTCATTACTCCTTTTAATGCCCCGAAAGTTCCAGGCTATCAGCCGGATGCGGCAAAGCCCATCAAAGGGTTGAAATTATTCAACGATACCCAGGTCTGGTTTAACGGGCAGCCCATCGCGCTGGTGGTGGCGGAAACCTTTGAAAGGGCTACCTATGCAGCCGCGCTGGTGAAAGCGAGCTACCAGCCTCAACCGTTCGAGACGGACTTTCATAAGAATTTTGATAAGGGAGTGGTGCCGAATGAAGGGAAATACAAAGACTATGTAAGGGGTGAAGCCGATGCGTATAAAAATGCCCCGGTCATCGTGGAAGAAGACTATATGTTGCCTTCGGAGATGCACAATCCGATGGAGCTGCATGTTACCATTGCCTCCTGGGAGGGTGATAACAAGGTCACGCTGTTTACAAAATCGCAGGGTGTGATCGGTTCACAGCGGGCGATAGCGAATGCCTTCCAGCTCGATCCCGCCAATGTTCAGATCAATTCACGTTTTGTGGGCGGGGCCTTTGGCTCTTCGCTGCGTACCTGGCCCCATGAAGTAGCTGCGGTGCAGGCGGCGAGGCTGGTAAAGCGGCCGGTGAAGCTGACGCTGACCAGAGAGCAGATGTTTACGCTGGTGGGCTACCGGCCGTTGACCATTCAGAAGATCGGACTGGGCGCTTCCAATGACGGGAAGCTGGTTGGGATCACGCATGAATCGCATTCCCAGACGGCGGTGTATGAAGAATTCACGGAAAACGCGGTGGCGGTGTCCCGGTTCCTCTACAATAGCCCCAACGCCAATACGCGGTATAAGGTGGTGCCGTTGCATGTCGGCGTTCCCGCGCCTATGCGGGGGCCGGGCGAAGCCACCGGTTCTTTTGCGCTGGAATCCGCGCTGGATGAATTATCCTATAAACTGAATATTGACCCCATCGAATTGCGTCTCCGCAACTATACCTATACGGACCCGGAAAGGAACCTGCCCTGGTCCAGCAAATTTTTAAAAGAATGTTATCAGCTGGGAGCCGAACGGATAGGTTGGGACAAGCGTTCCGCGAGTCCGATGTCCCAGCGGGACGGCGAATGGCTGGTGGGATATGGCATCGGATGCGGCGCCTTCGGCGCCTACCGCAACAAGACCTCGGCAAAAATAAAATTATTACCGGATGGCACGGTGAATATACAAAGCGCGACCAGCGACATCGGTCCGGGCACGGCCACTTCCATGGTCCTGATCGCCGCGGACATCCTGGGCCTGCCGGCGGATAAGATAACCTTTGAGCTGGGAAATTCTTCTTTCCCAGTAGCCCCGACACAAGGAGGTTCGCAGACGGTGTCTTCGGTAGGTTCGGCCGTGCATGACGCCTGCATCGCCCTGAAACAAAAGCTTTATGGCTTATCGGGTCTGCCCGAAGACAGCACGGCGGCCATCGATTATTCCAGCGTTTTACAACAGCATGGTCTGCCGGTACTGGAACTGACCCTGGAATCCCAGGCCGGCGAGGAGTCAAAGAAATATTCGATGTATTCTTTTTCCGCGCATTTCGCGCAGGTGCATGTCCATCCGCTGACAGGGGTTGTAAAGGTGAAAAAGCTGGTGGCGGTGGTGGATGCCGGGAAGATCGTAAACCGCAAGACGGCGGGCAGCCAGATGATCGGGGGCGCGGTCGGGGGCATCGGCATGGTGCTGACGGAAGAGGCGGTGTTCGATGACCGGTATGGCCGGTATGTAAATGGCAATTTCGCCGATTATCATGTGCCGGTGAATGCGGATATACCGGACATCGAGGCGATCTTTATCGACAAGCCGGACCCGGTGATCAATCCGGTCGGCACAAAGGGGATCGGGGAGATCTCGCTGATTGGCGTGGCAGCGGCAGTGGCCAATGCGGTGTATAATGCGACGGGCAAGCGGATCAGGGAGCTGCCGATCACGCCGGATAAGCTGGTCTGACCAGCCACGAATATTCAAAAGGGTTTTGTACATTTAGGTTCTTTGCCAGCTAACCATGATCAACTATTATGAAAGGGCTAAAGCACAGCCCGAAATATTCAAGCAGTTTACATACAAGGAACTTCTGTTTGTAAACTACGATTGCCCACTGGTGCTGACCAAGCTGGATAACTGGTCGCAACACAATTATTTTCTTTATGTAGTGACGGGCAAAAAAGGATTTCATACCCCCGATCGCTCATGGCTGCTGACAGAAGGGAAGGCCGCATTTATAAAAAGAGGAGCATGTATCATTGAAAAATTCTTCGATGAGATCTTATGTCTGATCGCTTTTTTTGTGCCCGATGATTATCTGCGCACTTTTTTACGTGACAATATGTCCCTGCTATCCAAAAAGGACTTGCCGGCTGTAACCAATGAACTGGTTATCGAACTGGAAGTGACCGAAGTCATGACCGCTTATTACCAATCCGTGATCCCTTATTTCTCATCCGATGTCAAACCCCCGGAGGAATTGCTGGAATTGAAGTTCCGCGAACTGTTGATCAACATCATTACCAATCCCGCCAATAATGCGTTGAACGCCTATCTGCAGACCTTGATGCAGATAAACTCCGACAATCTGCAACACATAGTAGAGGCCAACTGCTATTATAATCTTCCGCTGACGGCCTATGCAAAATTGTGCAACCGCAGCCTTTCTTCTTTCAAACGTGACTTTAGTAAGGCGTATAAAAGCTCACCCAGTTACTGGCTGCAGGATAAACGTCTGCTCTATGCCCAAAAACTCCTCCTGACCACCGATAAGCCCGTAAGCGATATCTCCTTCGAAAGTGGGTTTGAGAACAGCACACATTTCAGCAAGGTGTTCAAGAAACGCTTTGGCGCGGCTCCTCTCCAATACCGCAAGCAAAAGCTCGCTGCCCATTTTTCCTGAATCTTGTTGAACTCCCCGGACAGATTTTTGGCCTGTAAGACAAATCCATCGGTCGGGACATCTGCTATCTTTATCCCACTGACAGCACTTTAACCAAAAACTCTTAAACGTTTGTTTATGAAAAAAAAACTCTTCATCTCCGTATGCATACTTATCCTGTTCATCTTTCCCGGATGCACGAAAAATAACCCACGGGTACCTTCTCCTGAAAACTATCCTGCCGATGTTGCCGTTGCCTGGATGAAACTGAATATACGGCTCACCCTGACCACACCCGGCTTTAATTCCGTGGCCTCGGACCGGTCTTTTTCTTACGCGGGACTCACGCTCTACGAATCCATTGCAAAAGGGATCAGGGGCAGCACCTCTTATCTTCCCCAGGTAAGCAAGGACCCCATATTAAATTCGCATGACGACCGGTCTTATTACTGGCCGGCTTCCGCCAACGCGGCAATGGCCGTGATCACGAAAGACCTTTTTGGAAATGCGAGCGTGGCCGACCAGGGCTCCATCGATTCGCTGGAAGCCAGTTTTACCAGCCTTTTCCAGTCAAAGGCGAAAGCGCAGGATCTGCAAAATGCCGTAGCTTATGGGCGGGCAACAGCCGCGGCCATATTCGATTGGTCAAAGACCGACGGAGGACATGAGGCCTATCTGCACGTGACCGCACCGGGTTATGTGCCACCGATGGGCAACGGATTGTGGATCCCGACGCCTCCTGCTTTTGGGCCTCCTATCTATCCTTTTTGGGGGGAAAACCGTTCGTTTATTCCCGGTCTCGCGGACCAGACCCAGCCTCCTGCGCCGACTCCCTATTCCGTTGCTATCCATTCGCCTTTTTATGATATGGCCAGCGAGCTCTATACCATTTCCTTATCCCTTACCCATGAAGATTCCATCATTGCAAAATTCTGGGCCGACATACCCGGCAATCTTAATGTGCCTGCACACGCAACGAATATCCTTACGCAACTGGTGGTTCTAAACAGATACGATCTGGAAAAAGCCGCTAAAGTGTATGCAAAGCACGGCATTGCCATGAATGAGGCCAGCATATCCGTATTCCGGACAAAATATACCTACAGCCTGATAAGGCCCATATCGTATATCCGGGACGTGCTGGGCCATTCCACCTGGAACACCGTGATACCAACTCCTCCACATCCTGAATACTCGGCAGCCCATGCCGTCGTATCAGCGGCGAGCGCGGCCGTTCTTGAAGATTTCTTTGGAACGAATTACCATTTCTCGGATCATAGCTATGAAAGCAGCCTTGGGGTGCGCTTCTTTGCATCCTTCGATGCCTATGCGCAGGAGGCGGGCCGCTCGCGGTTGCTTGGTGGCATTCACTATGCGCCTTCCATCGCACTGGGGCTGGTGCAGGGCAGAAAAGTAGGGAAGATGGTGAATGCGCTGAGTTTTTGACGACCCGGGGCGCATGCAACAGGGTTAAAACATAAGGATATAGGATCGGTCTGCCGGATTTTTATATCTTTATTCAAACAGCGCATCCATCGTTAATTCGTTCTGTACCTGCGTTTGCACGTAATTATTTTTAACAAGTCCCCAGGTCGTGATAAAGATCAGATGGACCGCTTTTTTCGTCCCCGTGACCTCTTTGAAAACCCGGATCTTTTTTTTCAGGTCTTCCGCATAGCTCTTGCTGATCGTAAAGTTATCTGTCGAGAACTTGATCTCAAAAATATCAATGACCCTGTCCGCGCGATCGATAAGCAGATCGATCTGTGCCCCTTCGTCACCGGTACTGCCCGACCATGCCGAGGCTTCCGTCTTCATGCCGCCAATGCTCAGACCTGATTTGATCCTTGAAAGATGTTCCAGACAAACCTGTTCGAATGCGTAGCCACCCCATGTGTTTTGCTTTGCTGTATCCAGCTGGCTGATCCAGTAGTTGGAGTCGGTGGAATGGAAATTCCTGATCCATTGAAAATAAAAAAGCGAATAAAAATCTGCCAGTTGATAGAAGCTGTTTTTTTCTTTTTTTCCAAAAGAGCGGTATCTGCGGATAAAATGACTTTCTTCAAGCTCTCTTAAAATGCGGGTAGTCCCCCCTCCATTGGGCATTTTAGAAGCCTTCAGCAACTCCTCCCGTGTAAGCCCTTTTGCTTATTACTCAGGGCTTCAATGATCTGGATATGTCTTTCGGCTTTCTGGAAAAGAGAGTGGTAAAGATTATCAAACTCTCCCCGTAAGATCCCGGATGGGGTAAAGCAGAGCCTGTCAATATTCTGCGCAGCGCTTTGTTTCGGATCGATCTGCGATAAATAAAAAGGGATTCCGCCCATCACCATATATAATTGAACGATCTGATATCTGTCGAAACCGGCCCCGCGGCTGCTGAAGTATTTTTCGCATTCTCCGAGTGTAAATGGTTGCAGCGGGATCCTTTCTGTTACCCGGTTGTGCAATCCGCCTCTGCTGTTCAGTAATTTGTTGATGATCCAGCTTGCCGCCGACCCACAAACGATCAGCAGGATATCCGCCCTTGCGCTGGCCCAGGAATTCCAGAAATGCTCTAATGCAGGTAAGAAGCCTGAACCAGTCGTATCCATCCAGGGCAGTTCGTCAAGGAATATTATTTTTTTGCCATTGCTTTTTGATTCCAGCAGAGCGGTAAGTTGCGTAAATGCCTCCAGCCAGCTGGTCGCCAGTGGCCGTTCATTCTGGGGTGAATCGTATCGCTGCAACGCAATGTGAAAATTCGATAACTGGGTAGCTGTATTGACATTGGCCATCCCGGTTACCTGAAAATCAAATGAAGGAAAAGCGTTTCGTATCAGGAATGTTTTCCCTACCCTTCTTCTGCCATAAATGGCAACAAAGGAGGAGCTTTCCTTTTCTGCATGGGTCTTTAGCCTTGCCAATTCTTCCTGTCTTCCAATAAGCGTTTCCATGTCAACGATTTGGCTTAATATCAATGAATTATATGGATGGAGCCAATTTAATACGAGGATTTGGCTATATCTATGTAAATATACGACTTATAGCCAAATCTGGATTCAATTTTGGCTACAACTAGGATAATTGTCGAGTTTTAGCCAAATCTATATTGGATCGATTCTGGTTATTCAGGGAGAAAAGAAGCTGGATTCCCGTCATTACTTGTAATTTGGCCGACATAAAATCCATGATATGCTACTCCAGAACAAAAATGCAATCATCTATGGCGCCGGCGGCTCGCTGGGCCGTGCAGTTGCCACCGCATTGGCCGGTGCCGGCGCAAGGGTATTCCTGACAGGCCGCAATCTCAGTTCCGTCCAGAGAACAGCAGATGAAATCCTTGCCTACGGTGGCAAGGTGGAAGTGGCTCAGGTGGATGCAATGGATGAAAAGGCGATCAACAGTCATATAGATCGTGTTATACACGCCGCGGGTACGGTGGATATATCCTTCAATGCCGTCGGGGTCGATGTTAAACAAGGCATCCCGTTGGTCGATCTGGCCATGGACGATTATGTGGGCCCGGTAACGTTGACGATGCAAACCCGGTTTCTGACCGCAGCGGCAGCCGGTAAGGCAATGATGAAACAAGGATCGGGGGTGATCATTTCCCTCACCGCAACGCCGGGCGGAATAGGCTATCCTTTTACGGGCGGGTTTGCGGCGGCTTGCTGTGCCGTAGAAAGCTTCTCGAGGAACCTCGCTTCGGAGCTTGGTCCATATGGCATACGGGTGGTGAATATCCGGAGCGGTGGCTCTCCGGATTCAAGCGTGTTTAAGGAAGCGATCGACCGGGACCCTGTCCTGATGGATACTGTCCTCCGGAAGATGGAGGGAGACACCATGCTGAAAAAACTCCCGCTGATGGCGGATATTGCCAATACCGCTGTATTCCTCGCATCCGATATGGCTGGAAAAATAACGGGCGTTACTGTGGATGTGACCTGTGGTACGACCGCGGGATTAAATTACCGGATGCCTCCCATAGCAGGCTGATTGGGAATGGTCATGCCAGGTACAGGAGCTTTAACCAATTTTGATCCTGGCTATTTATCGAGATAGTCGGGTGGGTACAATTGCTGACCGAACTTTTCCGCGATCTGCTGGAATTTTTTTATCAGGTCCGGGCCCAGATCTGGCGCCGGTAAAAAAACACCTGCCGACACGGGCTTTCCTAATTCCCCGAACATCTTTTCCATTCCGGCGGGAGTAATGATGCACAGCATATGAGCAATAATCTGGGTCTCATTTTTAAACTGGTGTACCATTCCCCCAAGTGGGATATTGACGAATGAACCTTTTGCGGCGGTATAACGCCCGGATTCCGTCCTTACTTCGATCTCCCCTTCCATAATATAAAACGCTTCCTGATAAGTGGGGTGGGCATGCGGGCCGGGGCCTCCGTGGGGAGGTATCAGCATATCGATAACGGTATACGCGCCTCCGGTCTCTTCTCCCGAGATCAGGATGCGGTAGGTGTCGCCAACGACGGACAGGCTTGGCCCATCCTGGGCATTGACAGTAGTGAGTTGTTGTGCTTTGTTTTCCATGAAGGATAATGGTATAAAACTCATGCCATGGTCATCCGGAGGGAGGACTCAGCATAAGATCCTGCTTAATCGCAAAGATTTTATACTATCTTTCTCTTTAAAGCGTATTTTTTACAATGAAATCTAATTCTCTGGCTACAAAGCCGCACTATCCGATCCTCGACGGCTTGCGGGGCGTGGCCGCCATCCTTGTTGTCGCCTTTCACATTTTTGAGCCACACTCGACCAGTCATCTGGATCAGATCATCAATCATGGCTATCTTGCTGTCGATTTTTTCTTTTTGCTTTCGGGTTTTGTCATCGGGTATGCCTATGATGACCGCTGGGGCAGCCTGACGATCGGAGGTTTTTTTAAACGTCGCCTGGTAAGGCTTCAACCCATGGTGGTTATGGGAATGATTATAGGAGCCCTGTGTTTCTATTTCCAGGATTCTGCCATGTTCCCTGCCATCCATACCATACCGGTGGGGAGGATGCTGATCATCATGCTGATCGGGTTTACGCTCATTCCGGTACCGATCTCCATGGACATAAGAGGCTGGCAGGAGATGCACCCGCTGGACGGCCCCGGGTGGTCGCTTTTTTTTGAATATATCGCTAATATCCTGTATGGCCTGTTCGTCCGGAAGTTTTCGAAGACTGTCTTATCCATCCTTGTGATCCTTGCGGGAGCGGCGCTTGTCCAATATGCGGTGACCAGTAAAACCGGAGATGTGATCGGCGGCTGGTCACTCGACGCGCTTCAGCTGCGCATCGGGTTTACACGGATGATGTACCCTTTCTTTGCCGGCTTGTTGTTATCCCGTATCGTGAAACCGACGCGGATCAGAAATGCTTTTTTCTGGTGCAGTTTATTACTGGTTGTCGTTTTTTCCATGCCAAGGATAGGCGGGCAGGAACATCTGTGGATGAACGGTCTTTATGACTCGCTGACCATCCTGGTGATGTTTCCCTTGATAGTCTGGATGGGCGCGGGTGGCGAAGTAACCGGAAAATTCGCATCCCGTGTGTGCAAGTTTTTCGGCGACATCTCCTACCCGATCTATATCACCCATTACCCGCTGATCTATATCTATACCGGATGGGTAAGCAACCATCGCGGCGTTGCGGCAGGCCAGGCATTGCCGTATGCGCTGGCCACTTTTGCCGGCGCCGTGGTTATCGCCTGGGCCTGCCTGAAACTTTATGATGAGCCGGTAAGACGCTGGTTGCAGAAGCGCTGGCTGCGTTAAATCTGAACGACCAGCCGTTTGCCATCCGGAACATCCGCATCCCACAATTTTTCAATATCCCGGAGCGCTGCGCGTTGCAGGAGTTGCCGTTCGGTATATACTGTTTTTGCCACTATCAGATCCTTACCTGTCTCAAATATATAAAAATTTACGGTCAGGTGGCGCCATGTTAATAAAACCAAAAAAACGATGAACTTTTAATTATAAATTTGCCGGCTGGCAATACCCTTTTATAAATCAATACCTTTTTAAACGTTTTTTAATATGGAAAATAGAAGAAATCATAACTCTACCGAAGTGCCCCGGATGTCAGAGATATTTCCTCAGGCGGTTATTGCGGACAAATTTGTCTTTCTGTCGGGAACGCCCGGTCTTGTTCCTTTAACCGGAAAGCTCAGTGAAAGTTTCGAAGAACAAACAAGACAATCCTTCTTAAATATAAAAACCATACTGGAAGAAGTGGGAAGCGGGCTTGAAAAAATTGTAAAGACGACTGTTTTTATGGTTGCCGGTAATGACTTTGCCACGCTGAACAAGGTGTATAGTGAAATTTTTCCGGCAAATGCTCCGGCACGCAGCGCCCCGCAGGTCATGCCATTCCCTGGAGGTATCCTGGTATCTGTTGAATGCATTGCGCTTTTGTAGGAATGATCGATCCCGCCAAAGGATTATCATTTTTATTTAAAGCTTATCTTCCTCACCCTGTTATTCATCGCATCCGCCACAAAGAGGTTCCCTTCGGCATCTATCGCCAGCCCGGCGGGGTAATTGAATTTAGCGGCGAGTCCTTCGCCATCGGCATACCCATCGGTGCCGCCTGCAATGGTCGATACGACTCCATCCGGGGTTACCTTTCGGATACGGGACCCATCGGTCAGATAGAGGTTTCCATCCTTATCGATCACCATATCGTAAATATATTGGAATTGCGCTATGCCGGGACCACCGTCCGCCGTTCCGTTCGTCCCTAGACCGGTAAACCGGGACACCATTCCTGCGGGAGTTATTTTGCGGATACAGTAATTCCCATTGTCCGCCACGTACATATTCCCTTGCCTGTCAAAAAGGATACCGTTGGGATTCAGAAATTCTGCAACCGATGTATCCCCATCCACAAAACCTTTGGTCTCCTTCCCGGCAAAGGTACTTACCTGCCCGGCAGCACTGATCTTCCGTATGCGGCCATTATTCGTGTCATCGATAAAAATAGTTCCTTGTGCATCGATGGCAATACCGCCCATGCCCTGTCTGAACAGCGCGACAGATACATCTCCGTCCTTAAATCCGGATGCACCGGAACCTGCATAGGTGGACACTACCCGGGATGGAGTTATCCTGCGGATACGGGAGTCTGCCATGTCCATCACAAATACATTACCACCGGGATCTACCTCGATCCGGTAAGGATCTACGAATTGGGCCGTGTCACCGAAGCCATTCCGGGTACCGAAGCCCCCGTCACCGGCCAGTAAGGATACCTTGCCGTCGCTGATCTTGCGGATACGTCGACCGTTGTAATCCGCTACATAGAGGATGCCATCAGCAGAAATGGCGACATCGATGGGGGTGTGAAATTTGGCGGATAATAAGGGACCGTCGAGGTAAGCATCCGTTCCATCACCGGCGAAGGTGCTGACGATCACTTTTTTTTCAGGCGCTGGCGGAACCGGAATGCCCGGGGAATTGCCTTTTCTACATGCGGCCGCTACGGCCGTGAAGAGAACAACGTATAGGATAATGTTTTTATATTTCATGATAGTCAATTTTTGTATTGACATTGAGCAGAAATCCAGGCTTATCGTTGTACGGGAACAGATCAATTTTTTTACCGGCAGCTTTCTCTTTACTAACGGTATGATTTTCCTGTTATCCGGTGGGACCCTGCTTATCCAGCGAAATGGATCCGGGAAATAGCCCTGTCGTCTCAAATCCGGGGAATCGTGTAGTTCTTCATTGCAGTTGGTCTTTTAAGTCATATAATTGAACGTATCAGTCATCAGCGGCAGTCCGGCAATGGCTACTATTGCAAAAAATAAAGTATGAATCCGAACAAAGTATTATGGGAAAAGGGCGACTTCACAAAGATCGCCGAAACTATGCGGGGGAGCGGTTCTGCGCTCGTCGCTCAACTGGGGATCACAAAAGGGCTTAAGGTACTCGATCTCGGTTGCGGTGATGGCACCACGGCCATTCCCGAAGCAAAACTCGGAGCCGAGGTCCTTGGGGTTGATATCGCAAGCAATCTTGTGGATGCAGGTAAGATGCGTGCAGAGGCGGAAGGGCTTGCCAATTGTACGTTCCGTGAAGGGGATGCAACTGATTTACATGAACTGAATGATCATAGTTTTGACCTCGTCGTAAGCATCTTTGGCGCCATGTTCGCGCCTAAGCCATCCGATGTAGCCAGGGAAATGGTTCGTGTTACCCGTCCTGGGGGAAGGATCGTTATGGGGAACTGGATACCGGGAGATCCCACTCTGGTGGCGCAGATCCTGAAGATCAGCTCTGCCTATACCCCGGCTCCGCCTGAGGGCTTTATCAGTCCTATGTTGTGGGGAGTGGAGAGCCATGTAATCGAACGATTTACCAACGCGGGCGTTGCAAAGGAGGACATATCATTCGTAAAAGACACTTTTAACTTTGACGCCTCCTGCAGCCCGTCAGCATTCGTAGACAGGTTCAAAAACTATTATGGTCCTACCATGAATGCATTCGAGGCAGCCGAAAAAAATGGTAAGGCGAAGGATTTGCAGCATGAATTAGAGGCCTTGTTTACCCGCCAAAATACAAGCGGCTTGGGCGATACCACGTTCATCCCGGCAACTTTCTTAAAAGTGACGGTTATTTGCAGATAGACCAGCATAAAAAAGTCCCGATCGTAGATCGGGACTTTTTCCCACATGTGTACCACGTAGGGGACAATCAGTTTTTGACTATTTCAATCTTTGGAGATCCGATATGTTTGGTGTCTTTTTCTCGCCCTTGTTGGATGGGATCATTGGGTAGATTTTTCAAACCTTTTTCGATGGTCACTTTTCCTGTTACTCTTATTTTTTTACCATTAAGTCTTTTTGCTTGTTCATAGCCGATATTTACGACGTATCCATTCAGATAGATCCCGTCTTTGGTTGCGTTGGCCATGTCAAGTCTAGCTATGAAAGTAGCAACCTCCAATTTCTTGCTGGATTGTTTTTTTAAGGTGTCCTTTGTCTGTGAAAAAGAGACCAGATGGAAGATAATAAACAATGTGGCAAGTATATATCTCATAACGTGTTGAATCAGGGATGTCAATGAAGGGCACACCATGTCTCACCGATTAAGACTAATTTAGGCATTATACTGACAATTTTTACACTAAATTTGTCAGTATAAGATAGGAGTAGATTATTTATTACTTTTTTAATGTCTTAATATGAATAAGATCCTTTCACTTATTTTGTTTCTGCTGCTGGCATCCAGTGCTATCGGGCAGGCTATCGGTAATGTAGATAAAAAGACTAAGGAATTCTCCGTGCCATCCGAACTTAAGTTCGAATACACGGTATTTGGCTATGAGTTCGCCAATAATACAACCCGTAAAATGATCTGTTTTTCTTCGAATGTCAACAGTGTGAGGGGCAGCACATGCCCGCTCGGTGCTTATTTCGACACGGACAAGATGAAATCCGGCGACAAGATCTTATACCTGGCGCCGGCGGGACCTTTTGCGAGAATGAGCTTCGTTGCTGCTGGCGGCAAGAAAACGCTCTTCTATCTGCCAAAATCGAGCTTGAAAATAAAGTGATTTATTTTAACAGGATATCAGAAACTCTTTGAGTGTAGTCTAATTACCCAGTAATCGTCTCATAATGAGCGTTTTATGGGCACTCCCCTTCTTGAGAGTCAGTTGATTTGATCATATTTTACAATTGGGCATAAGTAAAAATACCGTCGAAACCTACCTGGACCTCCTCAGCAAGGTTTTTATAATTTACCGTCTTCCAGCATACAGCACTAATCATAGAAAAGAAATCTCCAAAGGTTCAAAATGGTATTTTTCTGACAATGGAATTCGTAATGCTATAATCAATGATTTTAAGTTATTATCCCTCCGAAATGATGTAGGAGCCTTATGGGAGAATTACCTGATCTCTTTGAACGTATTGCAAAGGATAATTATTACAGTTGGATAACTCAGTAAAACTACTCTTTTGCGCCGGCGACAACGGTCAAAAACGGGCAATAAGTGTAACGGAAACGAACTGTTTTGTAGAAAAAGAAATACACAACTACTTGTAAATCATACTTCTTTGTGATTGGCATCCTTTTGCGTGGAAACAGAATATATCCCCCTTTGCTATGTTCAAAAATTATTTCAAGACGGCATGGAGAAATTTATTAAAAAATAAAACGTCTTCATCCATCAATATCAGCGGGCTTGCCGTTGGCATGGCCGTAGCTATGCTCATAGGTTTGTGGATCTGGGATGAGCTCTCGTTCAATAAATACCACCAAAACTATGACCGTATTGTCCAGGTGATGCAAAAGGAGAAATTTCTTGGAGCCACCAGGGTATGGGACCATATGCCCTGGCTTTTGGTAAATGAACTTAAAACCAGCTACAAGGATGATTTTAAACATATTGTTACTGCAATATCAACGGAAGGTTATTCGCTGTCATCCGGGGAAAAGAAATTATCAACGCCGGGATTATTTATAGAAGCGGCCGCACCGGAAATGCTCACGTTGAGGATGCTGAAAGGTAGCTGGTCAGGCCTGGGGTCCCCGCATTCTATCCTCTTATCGGCATCTGTTGCCAAAGCGCTTTTTGGCGATGCGGATCCTGTGGGCAAGCCCGTAAACCTGAATAACAACTGGGATGCACATGACAAATCAGATGTAAAGGTAACCGGCGTATTTGAAGATTTGCCTCAAAATACACGTTTCAATGGGGTAAAGTTTTTTTTACCATGGGAATTATATGCTGCGAATAATAGCTTTATAAGATCCACCGGCTGGGAGGATCACCGTTTCGAGATATATGCCGAACTGCAGCCCAACGCAGATCTTTCCCGCGTTGACGCAAGGATCAGGGATTTTGAACTTAATATTATTAAACAGCTGAACAATAGCAGAGATGAGGTAGCTGCCAATCCCAGGCTATTTCTGCATCCAATGAGCAAATGGCACCTGTATGCTGATTTTAAGGATGGCCTTGCTGAACAGGGCGCTGTGCAATTCGTGTGGCTCGTCGGTATCATCGGAGCGTTTGTATTGTTGCTGGCCTGTATCAATTTTATGAACCTGAGCACGGCCCGTTCTGAAAAAAGGGCCAAAGAAGTTGGCATCCGTAAAGCCATCGGTTCGCTGCGCGGGCAATTGATAAGGCAATTTTTCAGCGAGTCATTTTTGGTTGTCGCGCTTGCGTTTATACTGGCGCTTTCCCTTGTGGCTATCTCTTTACCATGGTTTAATGATCTGGCTGCAAAGCAAATGTACATTCCCTTGACAAATCCCTGGTTCTGGCTGATGAGCGCCGGTTTTATCCTGCTTACCGGTTTATTGGCCGGAAGTTACCCAGCTTTGTACTTATCTTCTTTCAATCCTGTTCAAGTACTGAAAGGAACGTTTCGGGCAGGCCAGCTTGCCGCTGTTCCGCGCAAAGCCCTGGTGGTATTACAGTTTAGTATTTCCATCAGTTTAATGATATGCACCATCATCGTTTATAACCAGATCATTTTTGCCAAAAACCGTCCTGTTGGTTATACGCGTGATGGCCTGTTGATGATACCGGTGACATCTCAGAATTTCACGGGCAAATTCGATATCCTTCGGAGCGAACTAAAGAAAACAGGGGCCATCACCGAAATAGCCGAATCTGAAAGTGCGGTAACAGCTGTATCGTCACACAATGGCGGGTTTACCTGGAATGGCAAAGACGCCGGTGTCGAGGAAGATTTTGGAACCTTAACCGTTAGCTATGAGTACGGGAAAACGATTGGCTGGAATTTTTTAGAAGGAAGGGATTTTTCAAGAGAATACAACACGGACTCCTCGGGATTTGTGATCAACGAAACGGCGGCTAAATTCATGGGACTGAAGCAGCCTGTGGGCGAAACAGTGAGATGGAAAAGTAAATGGCTTGGGTTTGACAAGGAGTTTAAAATTATAGGCGTAATCAAAGATATGCTGATGCAGTCACCCTATGAGCCGGTAAAGCCGACCATTTTCCGCCTCGGGGGCAATGCCAACTGGATTTACGCCCGGATAAACCCGGATCTGAGCGTAGCCAATGCATTGTCAAAAATCGAATCGGTTTTTAAAACCCTTATCCCGGCAACACCCTTTGAATACAAATTTGCGGACGATGAATTTGCCAAAAAATTCGCCACCGAAGTACGCATCGGCCAATTGGCCAGCCTCTTCGCCATACTCGCGGTTTTTATCAGTTGCCTCGGTCTGTTTGGCATGGCATCTTTTGTGGCTGAGCAGCGCGTCAAGGAAATTGGTGTAAGGAAAGTACTCGGCGCATCTGTTTTTAACCTGTGGAGGCTGCTGTCAAAAGATTTTGTGTTGCTGGTGGTTCTTTCCCTGGTCATCGCTGGGCCAACCGCTTATTATTTCATGCACAGATGGCTTCAGAATTATCAATATCGAACAGGGATTTCGTGGTGGATCTTCGCGGCGGCGGGCATTGGGTCTATATTCATTACCGTATTGACGGTAAGCTATCAAAGCATTAAAGCAGCATTGCTGAACCCAGTGATCAGTTTGAGGGCAGAATAAATGACTTTCAAAAACGTATAATACAGCCAGCCAGATGTACATCGAACTTGTAATAACAAATGGGTTCATCCTTTGAACCACAGTAAATAACCACACCAGAACATTCGACTATGGACGACAAGCAGCGCATCTGGCGATTGATCAGCAGAAGAATGACCAGGGAAGCTTCCTGGGCGGAATTGCAGGAATTGCAAGACCTGCTGCGACATAACCCGGACATGCAATTTTTCGTGGAAATGCTCACTCAACTGCGGAGGCCTGCAGAAGAAATAAATGAACAGGAGGTAGAGCGCATATATGAATGGCATATACGGCGTCTGGAACAGAAAATGCAGGGAACGGAAAGAGCCGGACAACCGGCGGGAAGGAAACGGCTGATGAGATCGAATCCGTTCAGATTTGTTTATAACGGCGCCGTACTGAATAACTATATTAAAGTTATTATAAGGAACCTTTCACGCTACAAAGGATTTTCGTTCATTAATATTTCAGGACTGGCGATCGGTATGGCAAGCGCCATCCTTATCCTGTTGTGGATACAGAATGAAATGAGTTACGATCGGTTCCATGAAAAGAAGGACCGTATTTATGTGCTGTACAATCGTGCGATGTTCGATGGCAAACTCGAGTGTTGGGCGGGCATGCCAATGGTGATGGCGCCCGTATTAAAGGCAAACTATCCACAGGTAGAGGAAGTTTCGCGATTGAATGGTGTTGGTCCTTTTGTGCTGAATATTGGCGACAGACATTTTGAAGCAAATGGAATGATCGTCGATCCCGGCTTTCTGAAGATCTTCAGTTTTCCTTTGGTTAAAGGGCGAATTGAACAGACCTTGAATTCTCCGCGCTCGATGGTGATCACAGAAAAATTTGCAGAGAAAATATTTCCCGGTGAGGATGCTATGGGTAAGGTGATCAGGATAGACAGCAATGCCTATTTTAAGATCGAAGGAATTGTAAAAACATTACCCAACAACACAACATTCGATTTTGAATACCTTCTTCCCTGGAGTTATATGAAGGAGGTTCATTGGGACAAACAGAGCTGGACGGATAATTCGATACGGACATTTGTATTATTAAAACCCGGAGTTTCCGAAACAGCTGCGAACGCCCGGTTTCGTGATATCATAAAGGCGCATGCCGGAAAGGTCAGCAATGAAGTTTTTTTGCATCCTTTGGCGAAATGGCAGCTCTATTCAAGGTTTGAAAATGGAAAAATAGTCGGCGGCGGGATTGAAAATGTAAGATTGTTCGGAGCCATCGCGGGGTTCATCCTGCTTATCGCCTGCATCAATTACATGAACCTAAGTACGGCACGGAATGTGAAAAGCGCGAAGGAAGTTGGGATCCGGAAAGTAGTTGGAGCCGGGAGAGTGTCGATCATTTGCCGGTTTTTGGGTGAATCGATCGTGATCTCCTTATTATCGGGGCTGATCGCGGTGGTCGTCGTCCAATTAACCATTGAGGGATTCAACTGGCTGACCTGGAAACAGCTCATTGTTCCGTATGACAACCCGTATTTTTGGTTGGCTATCGTTGGATTTGCTCTGATAACCGGTTTGATCGCCGGGAGTTATCCTGCATTTTATTTGTCAACCTATAAGCCGATCAGTGTACTTAAAGGCACATTCAGGACAGCCTATAATTTAGTCAGCATAAGAAAGGTCCTGGTAGTTTTTCAATTTTGTTTTGCAATTGTATTTATAATCTGTACCGTCGTTATTTACAGGCAAATCAATTATGCCAGCAAACGTGCCCCTGGTTACAACAGGGACCATCTGGCATTCGCCTATATCAACGGGAATGTCAATAGTAAATATCAGCTGATCAAACGCGACTTGCTGACCAGTGGCGCAGTTACTGCCGTTACGAGGTCGAACTCGCCGATCACGTATATATGGAGTGGCGATGATAATTATAAATGGACAGGTTCCGATCCCCGGAAGAAAATCCATTTTAATGAATTCCATGCCGATAACGATTTTGTGGAAACAATGGGATTAAAACTGATTTCAGGACGTACGATCAACACGGCTGTTTATCCCACAGACTCCACCTCCATTTTACTGAATGAATCAGCGGTAGCCGCTATGGGTCTGAAAGATCCCATCGGACAAATTGTAGAAAACCCCCAGGGGAACTGGACTGTGGTGGGTATCGTAAAGGATTTTGTTCCCGGCTCGCCCTTCTTTTCCGTACAGCCGATGATCATACAGGGGCCAAAGAATTGGTTTGGGGCAGTGACCTTCAGATTGGATCCGAATTATAGCTTATCCGACAATATAAAAAAAGTCGAATATATTTTTAAAAAATATAACCCGGAATATCCGTTCAATTACAGATTTGTCGATGAAGCCGATGCGGAAAAGTTCGAAGGCGAACGGCGCACAGGGATCCAGGCGGCCCTTTTTGGGGGGATGGCGATCTTAATTTCCTGTCTTGGTCTTTTCGCGTTATCTGCTTATATGGCCGAAAGCCGCATCAAGGAAATCGGGGTAAGAAAGGTACTTGGCGCAACGGTTTTTAACGTATGGAAATTGCTGTCAGGGGATTTTGTGCTGTTGGTCATTATTGCATTTGTGATCGCATCGCCGATTGCTTATTATTTCATGCACAATTGGATTCAGAACTACAGCTATCGGACGGATATTTCCTGGTGGATCTTTGCTATTGCTGGCGCCGGGGCGTTGGTGATCACGCTGTTAACGGTGAGCTTCCAGGCGATAAAAGCGGCCGTTGCTAATCCGGCCCGTAGCCTCAGGAGCGAGTAGTCTTTCCTGACCCTGAAACCCTGGCGCTAAATAATTATCGGGCAGATGACCTGCACATCTAGTTGTCAAACTCGCTGCCCGGCACAGGACGCAACTTAAATTAATATGAAAATACTTTTACTGATTGCTTTTTTATCGTGCTCAATGCTGGTATTAAAAGCACAAAATTCAACGAAAATGGAAATTAATAAAGATTCATCAGCGATCGTCCAGGTGCTGGAAGATCATTACTTCAAAGGAATTTATGAAGGGGATATTAATATCCTGCGGCAGATCTACTACCCCGGCACCTTACTGTTTGGAGATGTGAAAGGTCAGCCTTACGCTAAAACCCTCGATCAGTATCTTGACGGTGTTGCCCACCGCCAAAGCCCGAAAGATTCCGGCAAACCTTTTAAAGGAACGATCGTCTCGGTCGATGTGGTCAACTCTATAGCAGCTGCCAAATTGCATGTTAAGATGTACGATTTTGAATACGATGAGTTCATCTCCTTTCACAAGTTCGACAACCATTGGTTGATCGTCCATAAAATGATCACTGATATCAGCAACTAAAAACAAACAACATGAAACGTACAGCAAAAGCTCATTGGAATGGGAATCTTAAAGAAGGTATAATATCATGAACACTTCAAAAGTATGGTATGTAACCGGGGCCTCTCAAGGGCTGGGACTTGTTCTTGTAAGAAAACTGCTTGAAAATGGCTACAGGGTTGCTGCAACTTCCCGCGATGCACATACACTGGGCCAGGCGGTCGGCTTGTTCGACAAGGACCGTTTTCTTCCGCTGGCTGTCGATTTGAACAACCTGGATTGCATTGATGAATCCATACAGCAAACGCTCGCAACATTCGGCCGGATCGATGTGGTGGTTAACAACGCGGGTTATGGAATGGCCGGAACAATAGAAGAAATAGCAGAGCAGGATATCAGGAACATTTTTAATGTTAACGTGATGGCAACAATAGATGTCGTAAAGAGTGTCCTGCCGGTAATGCGCAGTCAGCAATCAGGGTATATTATAAATATCGGTTCAGTGGCTGGTTTTGCAGGTTCTCCCGGCTGGTCAGTTTACTCGGCCACCAAAGCCGCGGTTGCCGCTTTTTCTGAAGTTATCGCGCTGGATGTCAAAGAGTTTGGAATTAGGGTTACTGTAGTCGAACCATCGGGTTTCCGGACAGGTTTTTTGACCAAAAACTCACTTGCACTCATCACCTCTAAAATCGAGGGCTATGAAGCGGTAAAAAATACACAAGACCGGTACCTGTCTTCGGACGGAAAGCAGGCAGGCAACCCGGATCGTGCAGCGGAAATATTTATGGAATTAGCTGAAAGCCCCGAACCGCCAATGCACCTGTTTCTCGGGAACGATGCCTATAAGCGCGCTTCAAAAAAGCTGACCGATATGTCCGAGGAACTGGAGCAATGGAAATCCATAACCACCGGGGCAGATTTTAAATAGTGACTGTTCTTTCCAGGTGTCCAATTGGTTAAATCGCTATTTTATTGCGCCAAACGCAGCGAAGGATGAGTTCTTATGTAAGATATCTATTTTACCAAATCCAACTTTCGCCAATAAAGCAAGCTGATAATTCAGCGAGCGGGGAGTGTCTTCATACTGTACATAATCCAATACTTTCTGACGGTATCCGGGACCACCCAGGGTCTCCAGATAGCTGCTATATTTATCTTCAAATAGCTTGGTGATGAGTTCGGAGTGATGCGCGATCAGGTCAGACACCCAAAAGCTGCCTCCGGGTCTGAGCGCTTTATATATTTTTGTAAACATCGATTCCCAGTCGTCGTCATCGCGTAAATGATGCAGCGTGGCCGCGGCAAGAATAATATCAAAATGATTGTCCGGCAGGTCCAGGTTCCGCATGTCGTCCTGGATTAAAGTTACCGTACCCTTCGTTTTCGGCGAGACCCGTTCCCTTGCTTTTTGCAGCATGGGCATGCTCAGATCGTTCAGCACGCAGTTTAAGTCAGGGACCTTACTCAACATCTTCAGGGTGTAATTCCCCGCACCGCAACCGATGTCCAGCAGCTCTATAGCATGGGGGGTCGCATACTTTGCCGCTTCCGTGCATAACTCCATGGTCAGCGGCGCGTCGATAGTGGTTTGCTGGCCCGTTTCGAGGTTTGAAAAACGTTCGGTGTCCTTGTCAAATCTTTCCCTGATCTCCTGGTTGGTTGCTTTTTTTGAATAATCCGGCTTCATACTTAACGGTTAATTTGGTAAAGTTACCACAAGGCAACAAAAACGCAGCGCATAAATGGTTTATTGAACATTGTCGGGGAAACCGGCGAAGGGGTCGCCTTTCTTTTTGAGGCTCGGGAGGATGGTGTCTTCTATAAAATTGCTTATTTTTAGGTGGGCTTTCTTAAAATCTATTTTATGCAAATAAAGAGTTCGTTTTTGTTGACGGGGATGCTGTTGTTTTGCTGTCTTGCAGTAAGCGCAAATTTGGAAGTCAGCGCAGACAGACCCGGTAAGGACAGTTTGCCGCCTGTGGAAACAAAACCCGGATTCGCCAACTACAAACCAGCGTTCGTGGGCCAAACCAGGGTTGCCGGCGCCAAAACCTCTACTCCCTATAAGGTGGAGAAAATTGCCAGTAAACTGGGCAATCCCTTTGCTATCGTACCCATGCCCGACGGCCGGCTGATGGTGACCCTCAAATCGGGCACTATGGAGATCCATGATAAGAATGGCGCGCTGGTCAAAAAGATCACCGGTTTGCCGGAGGTCGTGTACGCCGGGCAAGGTGGTCTACTGGATGTCGCCTTCGATCCTGATTTTCCCAGCAATAAGATCATCTACTGGAGCTATTCGGAAAAATATGAATCGGGTAGTGTGGCTGCCGTTGCCAAAGGCAAATTGAATGAGACGGAAGGCAAAGTAGACAATGTTACGGTAATCTTTCGGGCCACACCGGCGACGAAGGGTAATTTGCAATTTGGTTCCAGGCTGATTTTTGACAAAAAAGGCGATCTTTTCGTCAGCCTCGGCGAAAAATCTGCAGCTGAAGTCCGGGTGCAGGCCCAGGAGTTGAATTCTTATCTGGGAAAGATCATAAGAATAACGAAGGCTGGCAAGCCCGCCGCAGGCAATCCGTTTATCAATCAGTCGGGTGCGAAGCCGGAGATAATTTCTTATGGCCATCGCAATCCGGAGGGATTGGACATCGACCCATTGACCGGTGATTTGTGGGAAGCCGAATTCGGGCCGCACGGAGGCGACGAAATAAACCTGATCCGTCCCGGCAAGAATTATGGCTGGCCGGTTCTTTCCTATGGTCTTGAGTACTCCAACGACAAGGTCGGCGAAGGCATTCAGCAGAAGGCAGGAATGGAACAGCCGGTCTATTATTGGGACCCGGTCGTCTCGCCAAGCGGCATCTGTTTTTACAAGGGAACGGCGATTCCTGAATGGAAGAATAATTTGTTCGTTGCTTGCCTTAGCGGGCAGCATGTGGATCGGCTTGTCATCAGGAACAATAGGGTAGTAGGCGAGGAGAGGCTTCTCGAAGACAAAAAGCAGCGGTTCCGGGACGTTGCCTATTCGGATAATGTACTCTACGCGATTACGGATGACGGTGATATATACCGGATTGTGAAGTAGTAGATGGGTGAAAACAAAATGCAGATAAGCACAAAATAGATATCTTCGGGAAATGCGAATTGATATTGGTATCAGCCGGTGGGGAAGGGTTCCCGCCATACTTGCCGGTACGCTGGTATGTGTCTGTATAGGATGTTCTTCCCATAAATTCATTCCGATCCATAAGGCCAATGGGTCGGCAACAGGGGGTACCGATTTTTTCAAGACGGTGACTACCTGGCATTGGAAAGAACGTGATTCCCTGGCGGTCGGGCTGATCCTGTCGGGGGATGTGCCCAAATTCCTGCAAAGATTCGTCCGGATCCACACCCGTATCACTGATTCGGCCACTGGCAAAAAGATCAACGCCTGGTACTATGTTGCCCCGGATTACCTCAGCATCGGCACAGATGACGATTGGGCGCGGGTGCCCCTTACGCCGATTGCGGCGCAAAAAATTGCGGACAGCCTGGGGTGCTTCCTGCCAACCCGTAAAATGGTCAATGATATATACGTAGCGGCAAAGGTAAAGCTGGAGCCGGTACCCATGTATGCCTTTCGGGACAGTAGTATCACCATGTGGCAGCATCATCTGATCGTGGAAGGACAACGAAAAGGACGAAAAGGGCTGATCGCAGGTATCAAAAAGGACGTGGTGATATCGGGGAAGATATTGAGGGACGAAAAACCTAACCGGGTGGCCATCTACGGCTGGCATAAGCTTACGGGTGTTGCGATCCAACCGCTGTATACCGGGCATGTGAACTGGTATGCCGACTACAGCCATGGCATACGGCTGGTATATAAGACCGTCTGGGTTAATGGCGAGCCTATGGATTATACGGATGTGTTGAGAAGTCCCAGCCTGCATGGGCTGCTGTGCGACGAGGAGTACTGTGACTTTTACCGGTATCCATATTGAGCGTGTTGAAAAAAGGTTTGACATAAGTTTATCCAGGAAGCGAATAAGTCCTATTGAACGTGTTACCAAAACTGGTGAGCAAGTTATATGGAAACAAATTTGTCAGACTGAAGATATGTTTACCTTACTTATTACTTTGTTTGGATAATCGTAAATGCGTTTTCAACCCCCATCAGAATGTCAAGACAGCTTAAATTTTCAGGAATGCTATTGTTCTTATTGGGTCTGCTGACAGGATTTGTAACAATGAGTTTGAAAAACCCGAGAATGGGCTTGGCGGCTCACCTTGAAGGTGTAATGAACGGCTCATTCCTGGTCATAGCAGGTGTTGTATGGAACGAACTTAGACTTGCCGGACCTTTGAAGAAGACTGCCTTTTGGACGTTGATGTATGGAACATTCGTCAACTGGATCGTTACGCTGATCGCTGCTTTTTTAGGGACCTCCAAAATGACTCCAATTACAGGTCAAGGATATACCGGCGCGCTACTTCATGAGAACATTGTTAGTGCCGGCTTTATTTCTGTTGGATTCGCAATGGTATTTTCGGTTTCGGTAATTACATATGGCCTAAGGGGAAAGATCAATTAAGCAATTATTTACATGGTAATACTTCAAATTGGGAGTCTGCCGTTACGGCATCTTCCGGCCGACCAGGGTTCAGATTGCGGAGATCTGCCGCAAGATGGGGATCAGAAGGATGACTTTGCCAAATCAGCTTGTTCCACTAAGAAAAACAAAGAAAATCAATATATTAATCAAGCTGTTTGCGGAGTTGATTCCTTAAAAAGACGCTATTTTAAGGAATGTAATCCATAAAAAGACTCATTTTTCCGGAAGTCGTTTTTACCACAAGGCATAAGAATGGCAAATTTCATCTTGGATCCAACAGGTAAACAGAGAATTGGCGGAGACTTCAAATTTTGATGAGCTATGATCTATTGGTACAAAAGGAAAAGCCTTGCAAATTTGCAAGGCTAATGTGTACCGTGTCGGGGAGTCGAATTTCACCGCCGGTTGCCGTTTCCGGGGCTGGCCATTCATTCCCTGAAAGGCGATCTGGCCGGATTTTGGAGCGTCAGGGTCACAGGAAATTACCGGATCATTTTTCGCTTTGACGGCAGGAATGTATCCGAGATCGACTATATTGATTATCACTAAAGGAGGCAAACATGCTTAAAAGACAAAAACCACCTGTTCATCCCGGCATTATTTTGCGCGAGGATGTAATTAAGGAGCACGCATTGACCGTAACGGATGCGGCCAAGATGTTGGGTGTCACCCGGACGGCGTTGTCGGATGTTCTGAATGGCAAAGCGGCCATCAGTGCCGAGATGGCATTTCGGATCGAAGCTGTTTTTGGCGGAACGGCTGATATATGGACCAGGTTGCAGATGAAGTATCAGAACTGGTTTGCATCGGAAAAGGTCCAGAGATTGAAACTAAAACCCTTTAAGCCGCAAGCGGGTCAGCATGGGTATGCCTGATCCGCCTCATCCGGAATTTGAAAGCCAGCGGTATAGATTGGACCGCTACATAATTATCGGATAGATCAATAACAGGGAAGTCTTCACTGACGAGTTGCCAGGAATGTAGACGGCTGAAAATTCTTCAAGCAAGCGGGGCGATTTCTGACTGGGATTATCGGGTTGTCATCCTTGTAATTATAATACAAAATGTTCGATTTGCAAGGATGTTTTTGAATTCAAAACGAAAAGAGGAAAGCATAGATTACCTGTAGCTATCAATAAAATACTATTGCTGTATTTTGCATATTCAATCTAATTTAAATTTTTTTGTGTGACAATTGAAGAGCAACGTCAGCTATATTTATCAAAAACTCCAAAAGGATTTATGGAATTCTACTTTGATCGAAAAGATCAAGGTAATGATGCATTGCCAATATTCAGGTTTATAGCCATAAAATGCTGTGAGATGATGGGACGCGAACTAACAAAAGATGAAATAGAATTTAAGGAAAAGTACAATGCAGAGTTCGGACCTCTTGATGTATCAAATTTTATGCTTTCTTGCCATTGGATCCAAGCAGATGTTAAAGATGGAAAAACATTAGTCAAGAACGTTGTATCAGATGTGAGAAGGAACATAATTGAGCTAAATCCTCAAACGGAGAAAAACATTTCAGGCATAACAGAATTACTACAAGCAGTTCTTGAGAATTTGACCTTCGCAAAGAATGACATACCAATTAAAGGGGTTAAATACAATAAACAAACATTTCAAGAGCTATTAAAGGGCATTCATGCGTTTCAAGGAAAAAGGTATAATCTTCAAAAGAATATTTCAATTCGACTTAGCCAGAAAGTTTTTACACATATACTAGTAGGCCATATATCTGAGTATAAGATCCATCGAAAAGGCTACCAGACTCTGTTTGAAAAGGTGCACACTTGTCAAGATCTCTTAAATCTTTTTGATCGGGTTATTAAATTTATCGAGCCAGATATTGTTGAACACTTTTCTCGAACAAAAAACGAGTTTAACAAAACTGATATAGTAATAGATGGAGTTATGTTTGGAATCCATATTAGCCAAAATGGAGATATTAAGACCTTTTATGAAAAGCTTAAATCTATTTAGGTCTGGTGTGAGCTATTACCAAACAGAGCTTATTGGTTCGCATTATCCAGAAAACCGCTTTTTAAAAGAGAAAGTTTTGAATCAAGGAGATAAAGGAGATTGTCTCTCTGGACGTATTGGCTTATCAGATTGCATCGATTTCATAAAAGAAAAAATGCTCCAAATCCAGGGCATTTTTCTTTTCGTACCGCAAGAGGGAGTTTTTTCGAACCATTTTCATTTAGATTTAAAAAAACTTGCTGAAATAGTTATGCTATAACTAATTGATTATAATGCAATTGAATGTTTAATCGAAATATTTTAAAACGATCTGCAAAAAAGGTGAAGATATGCCTTGCAGTATTATTACTTATCTGATATGGGTTAAAACACCCTTTTATTTCCAACTAGATATTAGTAACGTTAGTCTTTCGATATAACCTATCTAACTTCAGAGCGCTATTATGGAAAAAATTGATGTTGCCTATCAAAAATTTGAAAAGATCCTTGATGAAATTTCCTCATATTCTGATACTATATTTTCTGAGCAGGATTCAAGGATTAAGATAATTGATAGGATTTTGCTGGAAGTATTAGGTTTTAATTATGCTGATATTTCCACCGAACCTAAATCGGGAGACGGCTATATTGATTATTTAATAAAATTTAATAATATTCCAAAATTTATCCTAGAGGCTAAAAGAGATGGGCTCAAATTTGCTATTGACGAAAGTTACAGCGGTAGGTATTTCAAATTGAATGGCCCCGTTTTCAAAGACCCAACTATACAAGCTGGGATAAAGCAAGCGATATATTATTCTGCTATGGAGGGTGTAGACCTGGCATGTCTTTCAAATGGCAGAACATGGATAATATTTCGAGCAAACCGAGTAGCTGAAAATAAAAACGTGTTTGACGGAAAGGGGTTTGTATTTGCTTCATTAGAATCATTAAAAAAGGAGTTTAAATTGTTCTACGAATTGCTTAGTCCAGATGGTATCAATAGTCTAAAATATAAGGCAATATTTCAGGACGTTGATGGCCTAAAATTGCGATCAAAGCAGGACGCGCATATTATTAGGGATGAGAATCACCTAAGTATCATGGATAGAGGAAAATTTTCATATGAGATTGATCGTGTAATGAATGAATTCTTTTCAAAATTAAACGGAGAAACAGACCCTAATTTATTGATAAAGTGTTTCGTAGAAACCAAGGAAAGCTATGCCGCAGAGCAAAAATTGAAAAGATTATCTGAAGAGTTAATCACTAAGATCAGAACATTAGAAACACAGGAGGGTGCTCTTTTACAGGAATTAATTGAACGAGTTAAAACGACTCAACGACATGAATTTGTTTTGCTAGTTGGAGGAAAAGGAGCTGGTAAATCGACTTTTGTAGAGAGATTTTTTAAGATTTCTCTTTCAAAGAAAATGCGGGATCAAATCATTTTAATTCGTATAAATGTTGGTGAAAGTAGTGGAGATATTAACAATATTATTGGTTGGTTAGATCAAACAGTTTTGGAAGAGTGTGAAACGATCCTCTTCGACGGAGCTCCAACATACGATCAGTTAGTTAGCATTTTTTTTTATGAATATAAACGCCTTAGTGAAGGTAGTTGGCGGGTTTTATATGAGAGCAACAAAGAACAGTTTAAAATAGAATTTGGAAAACATATTGAACAACGGCGAGAAACTCGGCCGATGGAGCATATAAAAAGGCTAATAGGAGATATCACTAAGTCGCGATTTAAAATTCCTTGCATCGTATTTGACAATGCTGATCATTTTGGCATTGATTTTCAAGAGAAAATATTCCAATACGCACGTTCTATTTATGAAAGAGAGATTTGTTTAATTATTGTTCCAATAACCGATAGGACGAGTTGGGAATTGTCTAAACAGGGTGCGATACAGTCCTTTGAAAATGAGAAATTATTTTTGCCAACACCTGCCCCGAGCAAAATTATTGAAAAGAGGATTGAATATCTACAAGAAATTATAACGTCCGATGAACAGACAAAGGTTAAATATTTTTTGGGTAAAGGGATTAAGCTTGAAATTTCAAATATTGAATATTTTGTTAAATGTCTACAACAGATATTTCTGAAAAATCCATTAATCTTAAAATGGGTAGGTAATCTTTCAAACCTAGACATAAGAAGATGCCTTGACCTAACAAGGGATATAATAGCGTCCCCCCAATTATCATTTGAAGAGCTATTTGCAACTCGATTTACAGGACGACATGAAGAATTTCCCATTAAAGAATATAAAGTAAAAAATGCCATCATTAAAAAGACATATACAAGTTATCCAACTGGGCATCACTCATTTGTGCAAAATTTATTTTTTGCAATCGATAACTTGAATTCTTCTCCCATACTTTCTATACGAATTTTGCAACTTTTGCTTGATAGGAAGAATCAGAGAAATAAGGAGGACGATTTTCTTGCGATTGGGACTGTTATTGAATATTTTGGAAATATGGGAATTGAAAGCATGACTACTCTAAATCATATGGATTTTCTTTTAAAAAAAGGTCTCATTAATTCATATGATCCTACTATTTTAGATATTAATCAATCAAAAAAGGTTGAACTCTCTCCAAGTGGTCATGAACATTACGCTTGGGGGTTTTATGATGATGATTATTTGTTCATGATGATTGAGGTAACACCAATTACTGACCAAGATTTATACAATTATATTAGTGAATATTATTATAATTGGAATTATAAAAATAACATTATACTTCATTTTCTTAATTTCTTGGAGGCTGAGGATAAGCAATTTTGTATTATTCCGGATCATTTATCCTACTCGGGCCAAAAGCAGATTTTAAATAGATATAAGTGGCGAAAGCAAAGACTTGAACGATTTATTTCAAAATCCAGTTAGCTGATTCGATAGGCAAATTATTGGCAGAGTTCTAAAGGCCTAAATTTAAGATGGCAAAATATTTATTTACTTGTAAAAGTGAGCAAATAGAACAACGTTTCAGTAAAAAAATAGGCTATAGGCCAAAGACAAACAAATTGGTTAAGATTTCCGAGAAAATAGTGTCCATCCACGCCGCGCTGGATCTGGCAGTGGTTATTTTGTGAGACCCTAAAGAGTTAAAAAACTATACGTAATTCGTAATATATTATTCACGAATATATTAACCTTCCCCGTTTGGAATTTTTTCCTCTATTAGTCACATTTTGTTAACAGTTTTTATATTTAAATGTGTTGTCAGGAAGAGGCGGTATATGACGGTTCAAAAAAATATAACCTTAAGGAACGACGACGTCCTCCACCGACAGGTCATGGGTATTTAACACGGGATTTTCACTAAATTCGAAGGAACCCAGGTTTCCGGGCAATTAACTCACTTCAACTGAATTCAGGTGAATGCATACGATACCTTAGAAGGAAAGCTCAAAGATGGACAGATGGATGAAAGAGTATTTTATAACTTGATCGGCGAATTTAGGAACGAATTTTTGAGTCAGGAAAAATACTCGGAGCGCATAGCATTGCACCGCCGACCGATTCATCTGAAAAATGAAATTTTGCGAAAACTGTATGACTACAATCAAGTTATGCAAAACAGACCTGAGATGAGATGCATGGATCTGGACGATAGGGGCTTAACCCATGTCCCTACCGTTATAATTGAACTAAGAAATAGAGACAAGCGTCTACGGTCATTGTTTGATGCAGTTAAGGCGTATTGTAGCTGGAGTGGGAGTAACCTTCTCACTATAGCTGTCCATATAGCAGAATACCGAGCTATCTATAGGCTAATTAACCGTTTTCAGCGAGAGACGATCTTACCTTCTAAAAAATTGAAAGTTCCTCTTTATACCCTTGAAGATTGGTTACAAAGTAAATTTTTTAGGGAAAAGACCTTTTCTGATGAATATGTTGCTAATGACAGCGAGAAATATCTGGACTTAGTTGGTATGGGGAAAATGACCTATGAGGAATTAAATAAGATTCAGGATGCCCAACAGAATGCCTATAACTATTTGATTTCAAGTTCATTAGAGATTAATTGTCGGTTTCTTCGCCGGCAAATTAAAGAAACACTGGATCTCGACGAGTTTCTTAAGCTGAAACTGGAAGCAGTAAATCAATTTTTTACTGCCAACCTACCAATTCATAAGGAAATAATGTCGCATCGCAAACATCGAGGTATCAAGGTAGGGGCAAAATTCCTACTACCAGAACACTACCAGTCATATGTCAATCGTTCAGAGTTGGATGTATATAATTTGGTGACGTCTTCCTACCGTGTTAACATGGGCGGGCATCTCGTAACGTTTCCAACGTCGGAACAACTACAGTATGCCAAAATGGAAGTAGAGATAGGGTGGTATCGCATCTTGATGGCATATAAAGCGCAAATGAGATATGAAAAGATGGTGTCGGTGAAGGATTTTAAAGAGTTGATTGAAACCTATGGAAGAATGGAAAGTTTAGTAGAAGAGTATACGCAAGGGTTGAAGTTTGCACCAGATAGGGCGCTCTTCATTCAGACACGAATCAATAACTACGAAAGTGTTTTACCCATCTTTCGATCTTCGATAGGCATTCGAGACAATCAAAATAGCGAGATTAAGGTTCAAACCGGCGAATACAAAAGGATAGGGTATGCGTGGGTAAATAATGGATACAATGCCAAACCTAAAGACTTGATAGTGTCGACCCGAAATAACGCGACTCTGTGTCCAACGGTACAGACCGAAGACAGATATCAGATTTATAATCAAGTGCTTTCTAATCTTGCGGAAGGGGGTGCCATCGCATTTCATCTCGCCTACCTGCGGGAACAGCTTGGGAATACAAATGATTCGAATAGGTTCTCCCGGCGGCCTGACCCTTTCTGGCAAGGTAGTGACGAGCAGCGACTAAGGCTCTTCCATGCATTGGCCGCCGAATCTTTCCTGGACTCATCCAATGCCGACTATTTCCTAATGAATAATGTAGTACAGTGGAAACAGGATGGACGGGCTCTATTCTACATGCTTAATGAACTGAAGAGAAAACCATATAAAATGTTACTCACAAGCGAAAACCTTGGGCCACTCGTACAGCATAATTTCTTGAATAAGAAGGGACAACCCTTCAAATATGTTCGTCAGAATATGAGCGGAATGATTAATACGAATAAGGCGGAAAAGCCACGGTTAGCACTCGCAATCGATATGGTGCTTCAGTCTATATTTCCCAAGTAATCGAGTGTTCAAAAACTATACGCCACTATACAGTATAGTAATGTCTATTGTTGCCCTGCCGGTGTTGCTCGTTCTTTGTCCTTAGAATACTATTCCATTTTCAAAGGAAACAAAAAACAAAATTCTACACTTACAGGAAATGATTACTATGTCAAAAAAAAGAGAATCCCTTCAGTCCAACTATGACCTTTTCCGGGGAAAATTGGTTTTCACCAATGAACCGCCCTGGCTGCGTCTCACCCTGTCAGCTCTCGTGTTGGCTGGAGCCCTTATTCTGGTGGCCCTATTGCACCGACATACACTTTCCGCCGTCGGCATTCGCTGGTTATCTAGTTTGATCAGTAAAATTCGCTCACCCTGAATGTTATTCATCGCCCACTTCTTCATTTCGCTCCTTTTCTTGGGCTTTTCTAGGCCAGAGCGGTAGATCGATTAGATCGAGAAGGATAAGAAATCCTAATAATAAAATTGAAACCCAATTTATTATTAGAGGTTGTGAACACTGGTGAGGCTTTATCCATGTTCAGAACCTGCCAAAAGACAGCGTACCTTGAGAAATTGCATTTATGATTTTAATAAGTCCATAAAAAAAACCTCTAAAGCATCGGCTAATTGGCCTATTGTACTTAGTGTAACATTGACCTCCCCATTGCAAGCAGAGGGGAAAGACGCAAAGGGACGACGTAAAATCCATAACGGAAAAGATCAATGAGGCCAATGATGATATTGCCGGGGGCAGGCAAAAATTATTGAGGGATGAAATAGACCACCTGGATTTTAAGATCATTAAAAAGGAGAGGGAGGAATTGATCAGCGAACTGGAAAACAAGTTGGTTAAGATTTCCCAGAAAAAGGTGTCCATCCATGCCGAGCTGGATCAGGCCGTGGCCACTTTATCGAATCTGGACAAGTTATATCAGGACGGAGACGTTAGAAAGAAGCGTTATATAGCCAGTTCGATATTTCCCGAAAAACTCATTTTTGACGGGCTTTCTTATCGAACCGCCCGGCTTAACGAAGTGGCCAGTCTGATATACACGCTGGACACGGGTTTCAAGCAAAAGAAAAGTGGACAAACCGATCAAAAATTCGATTTGTCCACTTTGGTACCGCGTAGGGGAGTCGAACCCCTCATTCCTCCGTGAAAGGGAGGCGTCTTAACCGATTGACCAACGCGGCGTTTAATCTCTGAACTTCGTCCTGGCCACCGCCAAGGGACTCGTCCGCTATCTTCGCTTGTTCAGCTCGATAGCCCTAACGGTTTTTTCCGTAAAAGGAGTGCAAAGATATAGGTAAGGGTAAAATCGGCCAAATTTTTCGCTGTCTGTGGAAGCAATTCTTTTTCCGGACAGCTTTATGCGCCGGGGCGATCACCATGTCCTATCAGTGCGGCACCTGCTCTGCTGGAATCAAGCCTTGTCTCCACTCGAATAACGACTTCGCCTCCGCTGATCTTCGGGGCGCCGGTAGAGCCGTGTAACCTCCTGTTTCCGGTCAGCGCCGTGGCCTCAAAACGGCATTTCCTCCATTCGCCCATTTCTATTATCTCCAACCCTTATTCCTGCAAAACAAGGTGTTGGACATAAGATTATTAGATATCTTTTAAAATTGATAGCCAAAATTTTACAATGCCATAACCCGGCAAAAATGTAACTTCGCTTCCTTATTTTTAAAATTCAAATTGTCTAATCATGAGCTCAGTTAAAGTTGCTATCAATGGTTTTGGCCGGATCGGGCGGTTGGCCTATCGCCAGATCTACAAAATGGAGGGAATAGACGTCGTGGCGATCAATGATTTAACCAGTCCAAAAGTATTGGCTCATCTGCTGAAATATGACAGCGCTCAGGGCCGTTTCGAGCAGGATGTAAAAGCTACCGAGAACTCTATCGTCGTCAATGGCGATGAGGTGAAGATATATGCTCACAAGAACCCCGCTGAAATTCCCTGGAAAGCACATAACGTCGACGTCGTGCTCGAATGTACCGGCTTTTTCACCGATAAGGAAAAGGCAGAGGCGCATATCACCGCCGGTGCCCGCAAAGTAGTGATCTCCGCACCCGCTACCGGTGACCTGAAGACCATCGTTTTCAATGTCAACCACGATATCCTCGACGGCAAGGAAACGGTCATCAGCTGCGCATCCTGTACCACCAACTGTCTGGCTCCCATGGCCAAGACGCTGAACGATAAATACGGCATCATCACCGGTCTCATGACCACCATCCATGCCTATACCAACGACCAGAATACCCAGGACGCCCCCCATCCAAAGGGCGACCTCCGCAGGGCAAGGGCCGCCGCGGCCAATATTGTCCCCAACAGCACCGGCGCCGCCAAGGCGATCGGCCTTGTGTTACCGGCGCTGAAAGGCAAGCTGGACGGCGGAGCACAGCGTGTTCCCACCCTCACCGGCTCCCTCACCGAACTGGTGACTGTGCTGGGAAAGAAAGTCACCGTCGAAGAAGTCAATGCCGCCATGAAGGCAGCCGTCAACGAAAGCTATGGCTACACCGAAGACGAGATCGTGAGCAGCGATATCATCGGCATGACCTATGGCTCCCTGTTCGACGCCACCCAGACCCGCGTGATCTCGGCCGGAGAGCATCAGCTGGTGAAGACCGTGAGCTGGTACGATAACGAGATGAGCTATGTCAGCCAGCTCGTCCGCACCCTGAACTTTTTCGCCACCCTGATCTCCAAATAAGTTTGACAGTCACCTCCGCCACAGGCCACCGCATCCTATGCCGTTACCTGTGGCGGAATACTTTACTACCTTATATTTTTTTATGAGCCAGTTCAGCCAGCACAATTTTGCCAATGAAAAAGCCCTGATCCGGGTGGATTTCAACGTTCCCCTCAACGACAAATTCGAGATCACGGACGATACGCGCATGCGCGCCTCGGTCCCCACGATCCAAAAGATCCTGTCAGACGGGGGCAGCGTGATCCTGATGAGCCATCTCGGCCGGCCCAAGGATGGCCCCACGGACAAATATTCACTGAAGCACCTGGTCCCGCATTTAAAGGAATTGCTCAACAAGGCTGCCGGACAAGCGGGTGCTAAAGCTAACGCATCCGCATCTCAGGGCGCTGGAGCGGCGGGCGGGGCTTCCGCAAACGTCCCCGTATTATTCGCCAACGACTGTATCGGGGAGCAGGCCTTCCTGACGGCAAACATGCTGCGGTCCGGAGAAGTATTGCTGCTGGAGAACCTGCGGTTCTACAAGGAAGAAGAAAAGGGTGACAAAGCCTTCGCGCAGAAGCTCGCCAAGCTGGGAGACGTATACGTCAACGACGCCTTCGGCACGGCCCACCGCGCACATGCGTCAACGGCAGTGATCGCCGAATTCTTTCCCAAAGAAAAAAGGATGTTCGGCCTCCTGATGGAAAGCGAGGTCAGCAGCGCCGAAAAGATCATGCACAAATCGGAGAAGCCTTTCACCGCCATCATCGGCGGCGCCAAGGTCTCCGACAAGATCCTCATCATCGAAAATCTGCTGGAAAGGGCCACCGATATCATCATCGGCGGCGGCATGGCCTATACCTTTATGAAAGCTCAGGGTGGAAAGATCGGCAACTCTCTCTGCGAGGACGACCGCCTCCAGACCGCCTCCGAATTAATGAAAAAAGCCGAGGCCAAAGGGGTGCGGATCCATCTCCCTTCGGATAGCTGTATAGCCGATAAATTCGATGCAAATGCCAACGACTCCACCGCCCCGAGCAATAATATCCCCGATGGATGGATGGGCCTCGACATCGGCGAGAATGCCATCGAGCAATTCACCAACGTACTGCACCGGTCGAAGACCATTTTATGGAACGGTCCTATGGGCGTCTTTGAAATGAAGAAGTTCCAGCGCGGAACAAAGGCCATCGCCAAAGCTGTCGCAGAAGCTACGCAGAAAGGCGCTTTTTCGCTGGTAGGCGGGGGGGATTCCGTTGCGGCGGTCAACCAGTTCGGCTATGCCAATAAAGTAAGCTATGTATCCACCGGCGGCGGCGCCCTGCTCGAATATTTTGAAGGGAAAGTATTGCCCGGCATCGCGGCGATCAATGGCTGACCTTGAGCACGATCTTCCCGAACTGCTGCGCATTTTCCATGCGGCGGAAAGCGGCTTCCCCATCTGCAAAGGGAAAGACCTTATCGATCGCGGGCCTTATCGCAAATTTATTTACAAAGCCGATCATCGCATTGAAATCTTCCGGGCTTCCCATCGTCGATCCCAGTATATTTAACTGCTTCCAGAAGATCCTTCTCGCCACCAGACTGGATGGATTGCCGCAGGTCGACCCATAGAACACCAGCCTTCCGCCTGGTGAGGCCAGCTCCATCAGGGCGCTCATTCCTTCCCCGCCTGCCCCGTCGATGGTAATATCGAAACCACCTGCCTGCTCCTGTAAAGATTCCACCCAGTTGTCCTGCTTATAATTTACGCCGCCTTTGGCGCCCAGCGCGATGGCCCTGGCGATCTTCTCATCGTCTCCCGAGCTGACATAGACGCGCGCACCGGCTGCCAGGGCAAACTTCAGGGCGGACAAGGCTACCCCGCCGCCGATGCCGGTGATCAGCACCTTTTCCCGCGCACGCAGCTGCGCCCGGGTAAACAAAGAGCGGTATGCCGTCGCACCTGCAAGGGGGAGGGCTGCCGCTTCTTCAAAGGAGAGGTGTTGTGGTTTTTCGGCCAGATTACCCGCGGGCACCTTTACATATTCCGCGAATGTGCCGTCATCGGGCAGGCCCAGTATCTTAAATGTTTGCTGATCCTGATGCGTGGGACTGTTCCCCCAGCCGATGGCGGGGTTGATGATCACTTCCTTGCCTATCCATTCCCCGGGTCCTTCCACGACCACGCCCGCTCCATCGCTGCCGGGAATGATCGGGTATCTCAGGCCCGCATACTGCCCTTTCTGGATCCATACATCGCGGTGGTTGAGCGCGGCCGCATACACTTTTACAATGGCCTCGCCCTTGCCGGCATGAAGCGCCTCCCTTTCCTGCATCACGATCGGTCTGTTCTTGTCGGTTATGACCAGTGCATGCATAGGCTTCAATATTTAAAGACCTTTCCTCCGGCCATGACTTCCTGTGTTTTTTCATCGAAGGTTACTTTTTCGCCGGTGCGGTAGGCCGCATTCGTCATGATCACCGCGATCGCATGATTATAGCCCGCCTCTATCGGAGCGTTGGGTTGCTTGCGGCTTCTTACGCATTCCATCCAGTTGCGGATATGCGCGAGCGTGAGCGGATCGCCGCCGGTGCTGGCGTCCGTGGATACCTTCACCGCCATTTCGTTCAGGGACAGTTCGGGCAAAAGGTTCGCCTTCATGCCCATGGCGGAAGCATATTTCTCGTTGAGCCCTCCCGCGGGAGTGATCTTATTGGTGTCGAGGTTCAGCGTGCCTCCGTTGGAATAATAGATCTCTTTTACATCCCCGGCCGAATTCGTCTGTCTGGAATTGAACATGACCTGGAATCCCGAAGACATATCGTTCAGCGGGCCATAGTCGAAGACCGCTGTCAGCGTATCCGCGTTTTTTCTGCCGTCCTTCCAGAGATAGATCCCTCCGTTTGCCGATACGCTGCGGGGATGGGGAAGACCGGAGAACCAATGCACGGTATCGATCTGATGGCTCATCCATTGACCAGGTATGCCGGAAGAATAAGGCCAGAAAAGACGGAACTCCAGATGCTTGCGCGCATCGAAAGGTTCATGGGGACGATTGATCAGAAATCTTTTCCAATCCGTATCCTGCTCCTTCATCAGCGGTACGAGCTCCGGTCTGCGCCAGCGGCCGGGCTGGTTGACATTCCAGGTGAGCTCCACCATCACGAGCTGTCCGAACTTGCCGGACTTTATAAAATCCGCGGCCGCCCAGTAGTTGGGGCCGCTCCTGCGCTGCGAACCGATCTGCACGATCTTTGTTGACTCCTTCACCGCCTTGAGGACGGCCCGGTTGTCCTCCATCGTCTCTGCCAGAGGTTTTTCGGTATAGGTGTCCCTTCCCGCCTTCACCGCCTCGACGGTATGCCAGGCATGCTGGAAGTCGGCTGTGCTGATCATGACCGCATCCACTTCTTTGATATTATATAATTCGTCGTTGTTGACGCAGGCCTGTACGGGATGGTCCAGGTGTTTGGTCAGGTGGTCCCTTCCATCCTCTCTTTTCTTCTTCCAGATATCGGATACGGCGATGATGTCGAAATTCAGTTCCTTGTACAGCTTGAGGAATGAGGGGAGATGGGCGTCCTTGAAACGGTCGGAGAAGCCAACCACTCCAACCCGCACCCGGTCGTTGGCCCCGATGATGTTGCGGTAACTTTTTGCGCTGAGGCCCAGCGTCCCCATATAGGTGGCCATGCCGGCCATCGAACTCTTTCGGATAAAATCCCTGCGGGAATTTTTCATATAAGGCAATTTTTAATTTTTATGTGTTTTACGCATCGGAGCGACAACGCGATAAATTTACTAATTTAGGATAGTATAAAAGTCGGATTGACCTTTATTCTGTGAACTTAAATGTAGAGAGAAAATGTCGGTCCGGCAACCGGAATGCCAATCCGGCTTATTAATTTGCCAATAAAAAAACCCGTCAAAATATGATTGCTGCCTCATTACCATCCCATCGCCTGGCCCATCAGCTTTTCAGTACTCATCCCCGCACTGCTTACCGTCCGTTCGCAGCCCGACAGTTTGCCTCGCGCCGTATCCTTCTCATGGCATGGGGCCATCTGCCTCTTCTTTTCGCCGCTTGTTGTCTTTCCTGCGCGCTGCAAGCCCAGCGGGCCAGCCCCGCGGCCCCCCTCGATATCCGGGTGATGGCGATCCCCGCCGCACATAAGGTCAGCATCACGGCCGGTGGACTGCCCTTTACCGAATTCTTTTATCCCGACACCCTCGAGAAACCCATTCTTTATCCCGTCTTTGCCCCGGATGGGCAGCTGGTGAGCAGGGGCTTTCCCTTCCAGCCCCGTCCCGGCGAGCCAGTGGACCACCCGCATCACCAGGGGATCTGGTTCACCTATGAGAACGTCAACGGGCTGGACTTCTGGAATAACTCCTTCGCCATCCCCGCCGATAAAAAACATTCCTACGGCTGGATCCGCACCGACGGCAGCAGTATAAAAGTATCGGATGGTAAAAATGGCACGCTGCAATACGGGGCGGACTGGACGGACCAGCAGAAGAATGTGCTGCTCAGAGAGACCACGATATTCATTTTCACCGCCACCGCACAGGAAAGGATCATCGACCGCTCGACAACCCTGACCGCTGCGCAGGATGTCAGCCTGCCCGATGCCAAGGACGGCCTGCTCGGTATGCGGGTGACAAAAGAACTACAGATCCCTTCCAGCGCGCCCGGTCAGTTTATAGACAGCAAGGGGAATATCACAAAGGTTGCGGCCGGCAATGACCCGGTGATCAACGGGACCTATCTCACCAGCACGGGGAAGCAGGGCGACAGCGCATGGGCTACCCGTGGCAACTGGTGTCTGCTCTATGGAAAAAAAGGCAATGACACGCTCAGCATCGCAATAATCGATCATCCATCCAATCCCGGCTATCCCACGTACTGGCATGCCCGCGGATATGGGCTCTTTGCCGCTAACCCCTTGGGCCAGAAGATCTTCAGCCAGGGTAAGGAGACCCTGGCGTTCAGCCTGAAAAAGGGGCAGTCGGTCACTTTCCGGTATCGGATCGTGATTGCCGCGGAGAAAGGCAGGCTGTCCACCGGCCGGATCGGTCAGCTCGCCGATGCTTTTGCGGGTCAGCGGTGAAAAAGGAGGGCCATACCTAAAATCGCTTCTCCAGATGTGTAAAAGTCTTAATTTTAGCCCGTTAACCTAAAATCTACAAAAATGAGCACGAAGAATTTAACGTTGATAGTCGTTGTCGTATTTATCGTATTACTCGGCGGATGCGGTTGCAATGGCTATAATAATATGGTAAAGCTGGATGAGAATGTAAAAGGGAAATGGGGAAATGTGCAGAGTGAATACCAGCGCCGTACGGATCTGATCCCTAACCTGGTCAATACGGTGAAAGGGGCTGCCAATTTCGAGCAGCAGACCCTGACCAATGTCATACAGGCCCGCGCGAATGCCACCCAGGTAAAAATAGACGCTAACAATTTAACACCTGAGAAAATTGCCGAATTCCAGAAGGCGCAGGGTGCGGTGAGCAGTTCGCTGAGCAGATTGCTGGCCGTGGTGGAAAATTACCCCGACCTGAAAGCGACGCAGAATTTCCGCGACCTGCAGGCACAGCTGGAGGGTACGGAAAACAGGATCAAGGTCTCCCGCAATGATTTCAACGCGGGCGTACAGGACTACAATTCCACCATCCGTCGTTTTCCCAATGCCATGTTCGCAGGGGCCTTCGGATTCAAGGCAAAAGGATACTTCCAGTCGGATCCCGGTGCGGACAAAGCGCCTGATGTCAAATTCTAAACCTATTTATTTTGCGCATCCCTTTTTTTTCGAGGAAGGAATTTTTTACGGAGGCTGAAAAAAACCTGATCGTCAGGGCCATACAGGCGGCCGAGCAACAGACCAGCGGAGAGATCCGGCTGTTCGTGGAGAGCCGTTGCCGCTTTGTGGATCCGCTCGACCGCGCGGCGGAGATCTTCACCGGCCTGAAAATGGACCAGACCGATGCCCGGAATGCCGTCCTGGTCTATGTCGCGCTGAAGGACCGTCAGCTGGCCCTGCTGGGGGACAAGGGCATTCACGAAAAAGTAGGGGATGTCTTCTGGAATGAAAAGGTGAGGCTGATCCTCTCGCATTTCAACAAGGCCGACTACGCAGGGGGTCTGTGCCGTATTATGCAGGAGATAGGGGAGGCGTTGCGCACGCATTTCCCTTATGACAGGAACACCGACAAAAATGAATTGCCCGACGATATCGTGTTCGGGAGATAGAACGCATGAAATGAAGAAATTCCTTTTAATACTGGTAACGATCTGCGGTTTTCTGTCACGGGGACCGATGGGCTATGGGCAGCAGATACCCGCCAAGCCCAATCCTCCGCAGCTGGTCAATGATCTGGCCCATGTCATGACGCCCGATCAGGAAGCCACGCTGGAGGCAAAGCTGAAGGCCTATGATGACAGCACGTCCAACCAGATCTCGGTGATCACGGTGCCCACGACCGGCGATTATCCGATCGAGGATTATGCCCTGAAGATCCTGAGGGAATGGGGCATCGGTACAAAAAAGAACAACAACGGGATCGTGGTCCTTGCGGCTATACAGGACCGGAAGGTCTTTATCGCGACCGGCTACGGACTGGAAGGCGCCGTGCCGGATATCACGGCAAAAGAGATCGTCGACAATGAAATACTGCCTCAGTTCAAGGGAGGCAGCCAGGATAATTACTACCGGGGCTTCGACCTCGCGACGGATGCCATCATCAAGGCAGCGGCAGGTGAGTACAAGGCCCCCGAGGGCTACGGACAACGCGGCAGGAGGCAGGGTGGCGGCAGCGGGAACTGGATCGGCGGCCTCGTCATCTTCCTGATCGTCATCTTCCTTTTCATAGGACGCGGTGGCGGTGGTGGGAGAGGGGGTGGCGGATTGTTCAGCGGAGGCGGCATGCTCCCCTTTATACTCAAT
>Ga0193726_1000177_pt1 | contig 88052 bp, 64 predicted proteins | sample H2c1metaG_FD_144928 | JGI IMG/M metagenome (GOLD analysis project Ga0193726, IMG submission 144928) | Soil microbial communities from a riparian zone of the East river system, Colorado, United States - H2c1 | ecosystem: Environmental > Terrestrial > Soil > Riparian zone | place: USA: East River... | reverse complement strand
GAGAGAAGGTGGCTTCGGCGTTGGGATCCGGAATGCGCGCGGCGGCAAAGGCGGCAAAGCGTTCGAACTCGCGGCGCCGCCCATCGGAAACGGATTGCGCCAGCTCGGGGCCAAAATCGCAAAAGTATGGAAACGGCGTCGAGGCGGCGAACTCTTCGCCCATGAACAGCATGGGGATTTCCGGCGTCAACAGCAGACACACATACGCGGCGGCCAGCAACTGTTGTCCGGCAACGGCATCGATCCGGTCGCCCAGGGCGCGATTGCCGACCATGTCATGGTTTTGCAGAAATCCCACGAACGCGGCGGGCGGCAGGCCGGCACTGGGTTGGCCGCGCCGCGCACCGCGAAACTGCGAGTGCTCGCCTTGATAGACGAACCCTTCAGCGAGCGCCCGTCCCAATTTCTGCAGCGGCGCCTGGGCGTAGTCGGCGTAGTAACCGTCGGTCTCGCCGGTGGTGAGCACGTGCAGCGCATGGTGCGCATCGTCGTTCCATTGGGCCGTGGCCCAGATGGGTTCGCCGTCCGGGCCGCGCTCCAGGTAGCTCGCCTGATTGGCGTTGTTTTCCAGAACCAAGTGCACGTGTCGCCGGCGTCCCGGACCCTCGCGCAGTGCGCGAGCGATCGTGCGCACGATGTCCGGGGATGATGTGTCCCGCATGGCATGCACGGCGTCCAGGCGCAGGCCATCGAAGCGGTATTCCTCGATCCAGAACAAGGCGTTGTGCACGAAGAAATCGCGCACGGTGGCGTTCGCTTCGCCGTCGAAATTGATGGCAGCGCCCCAGGGCGTGCGATGCGCGGGATTGAAGAATTGCCGGCAATAGGCGTGCAGGTAGTTGCCCTCGGGACCGAAGTGGTTGTAGACCACATCGAGCATCACCATCAGGCCGAGCGAATGTGCGGCATCGATCAGCGCCTTCAACTCGTCCGGCGCGCCATAGCAAGCCGCGGGCGCGAACTGCAGCACGCCGTCATAGCCCCAATTGCGGCGGCCGGGAAAGGCCGCGAGCGGCATCAGCTGCAGCACCGTGACGCCGAGTTCCTTCAGCGCGGGCAGCCGCCGCCGCGCCGCGGCGAAGGTTCCCTCTTCGGTAAAGGTACCTACGTGCAATTCATACGCCACCGCCTCGCACCAGGGGCGGCCGCGCCACTCATGGCTCATCCACGCATAGGCGCGCGCATCGACCACGGCGCTGGCCTGGTGCACGCCGTCCGGATTGCTGCGCGAGGCCGGATCCGGTACGGCCAGAGTCGCACCGTCGCGCACCTGCACGATAAACCGGTAGCGCGTGTCCGCGGCGGCCTGAGCCACCTTGAGTTCGTGCCAGCCCGATTCGGCGGCGTGCATGCTCAGGGCGCCGGCCGTATCCCCCTCCAGTTCGAGCTCGACGCGCGTGCTATCGGGCGCCCACAGGCGAAAGCGCACGCGCCCATCCTCGAGCAGCGCGGCGCCGAAGGGCATGGGGTGCGCAAAATGCTCCGTCAAGTGTCGCCGTCCTTGCCGCGCCGCGGCCACCAGCGCTCGAGCATCGCGGCCGCCCAGTCCTTGCCGCCCAGTCCGAAGGCCAGGGCCAACGCCAGCATGAGGCCGGCCAATATGATGAGAAAGGTTCTTTGCACGATGTCGCCGCCGACCTCCACCTGACTCAACGCAATCATGACGACGAATATCATGATGAGGTAGCGCGCGATCCGGCCCAGCAGGTCGGCATCCGGGATTTGTTCCTGCTCGCAATACGCCTCCACGGCGCTGCCGGCGAAGCGGGCGCAGTACGAACCGAACACCAGCAGCAGCAGCGCCACCACCAGCTTGGGCGCGAACCATACCGCGCGGCCAAGCAAGTCCGTGATATAGGTCGCCCCAAGGCCATTGAAGGCGATCATCAGCGCCGCCAGAATGACCAGCCAAAAAGCGGCCAGGCCGAATACCGTGGTGGTGTCGCCGCGCCAGCCGGCCTGACGTAAGAAGTTGTCGGTGCCGGCGCGTTCGGTCAACACCGGAAAATTGATCGCCCGCAAGCTTCTCTCGACGGCGAAGCGCGCCGCCTTGGCGAATAACCAGCCGATCGCCACCACCGCCAGCGCCAGCAACAGCCGCGGCAGGAAGGCGGCGACTTGGTGCAGGAACTCCCGCGCCGTCTCGAACATGATGTCGATGCTTTGCATGTCAGTCTCCGGCCAAATCCAGGATGCTTTGCAGGGGAATGCCGGCCCAGCCAGGGCGATTGCCGAGCTCATAGCGCAATTCGTACAGCGCCTTCTCCAGTTCGAACAGAGCCAGCAGCCCGTCGCCCGCCTGCAGCGCGCCGGACGCGAACAGATTCGCCTCTCGCACCGCCGCATCGTACGCGCCCAGGAAGGCGGAGCGCACCTCGAGTTCCCAGGCCCGCGCCAGCGGTGCAAGCTTGGCGGCTTCGGCTTCGTTGCGCGCGACATTACGCACGGCGCTGTGCTGCACGTAGCTGAACGAGCGCAGCATGCCGGCGACATCGCGCAGCGGCGACTGCTTGGCCGTACGCTGCTCCAGGCTGTGTCCGGGCTCGCCCTCGAAGTCGATGATGACGAAATCATTGCGCGTCACCAGCACCTGGCCGAGGTGATAGTCGCCGTGGATGCGAATCTTCACTCCCTGCATCGCCTGGCTGGAATTCCCTTCGATGCGCCGCAACAGCTGTTCGCGCCGCGCCAACACCGACTGCGCCTTGTCGCGGTCCGACGGCGCCAGCGGCTCCAGGCTCGTTGCCAGCAGCCCAAGCGCATTGCCGGCTTCTTCGCTGGCGCGGCGGCGGTAAGCCTCCATATCCGCGCGCGTCAGCGGCTGCGGCGCAAAGGCCGCATCCTTCGTCGGGCGCGCCAGCGCCGCGTGCAGCTCCGCGGTTCGCACCGCCAATACGCGAATCAGCCCGAGGTAGGCGTCATGCGCGTTGACCGGCACGGCATCGCCGGCCGGCGTGGTTCGATATTGCTCGAGATAGCGCTGCACATACTCGAGCGACTGCGTCCAGCCGTCGCCCTGGTTGGGGACATAGCCCTGCAACAAAGCCAGCAGCCGCATCTCGCCGTCGCTGGACAGGTACTCGAGCACGCCGGCGAGCGGCGCGCAGTTCGGATAGTGCGCGACTTCGGTGAGATACTGGCTCATGTCGAGTTCCGGGTTTGCACCGGCGCGCAGCCGGCGGTAGCCCTTCAGCATCAACCGCTCGCCCAGGGGAACGACGGTATTCGAGCTGGAGCCACGCGGGCGCGCCACCGCCAGCTCGCCGTAGTCGCTCCCTGCCAATTGATCGAAGGCGGTGGTCGGACGGAATCGCAGCTTTCCCTGCGCGGTGGCTATTTCCTTGCGCGCGCTCATCGCGGCAACCACTGATTTGCAGAATTGATCGTCGGCGAACGCATCGCCCATCACCCCGACGTTTGCCTGTTGGCGTATTTTGGCGACGCCCGCCGCCGACAAGTTACGCACCCGTTCCTCGTCGCGTTCCTCCCACGCCAGCGCGAGCGGCATGAAGTAACTGCTGCGGTCGCCGCCGGCCTCCAGTTCGAGCAGGGAGATCAACCAGGTGAGCTTGCCTTCCTGCCACAGCACATGATCCGCGATGCGCGCGCGATCGATCGATACCCCCTTCGCCGCGTACCAGCGCTGGGTCTCGATGTACCGCGGCAGGGTGTCGGTCTCGAATTGCAGCCGGGTCTTTTCGGCGATGCCGATGCGCCACGGGACCACCCGGTCCCTGAACAGACTGGTCCAGCCGTCGAACAGCACCAACACCGGCCGCTCGTCGATCGGCACGACTTGCTCGTGCCATGACGGGACTTCGGCATCGGTGGCGAGCCTGAACCAGTAGAAGCCGTAGGCCGAGATGGTCAGCAGATAAGGCAGCTCGCCGATCGGCGGGAACGCCGTGCGCCCCAGCATTTCAACCGGCACGCGCCCTTTGAATTCCGCCAGATTGAGCTCGACCGGCTGCGCCGAGCGCGACAGATTGGCGACGCACAGGATGGTGTCATCGCCGAACTCGCGCAGGTAAGTCAGGATCTTGCGGTTGCCGGGCCTCAGGAAGCGGCGTGTGCCGCGCCCGAACGCCCGGCTGGTCTTGCGCACGGCCAGCATCCGCTTGGTCCAGCTCAACAGCGAACTCGGATCGCGGGACTGTGCCTCGACATTGGTGGAGGGATAGCCGTACATCGCATCCATGATGGGCGGCAGATACAGGCGCTGCGGATCGGCGCGCGAGAAGCCGGCGTTGCGGTCGGGACTCCACTGCATCGGGGTGCGCACGCCGTTGCGGTCGCCGATGAAGAAATTGTCGCCCATGCCGATCTCGTCCCCGTAGTACAGGATCGGCGATCCCGGCATCGACAGCAGCAGGCTGTTCATGAGCTTGATGCGGTCCATGTCGTTCTCCATCAGCGGCGCCAGCCGGCGCCGGATGCCGAGATTGATGCGCGCCTGCAGATCGGACGCATAGGTGGTGTACATGTAGTCGCGTTCCTTGCTGGTCACCATCTCCAGGGTCAACTCATCGTGATTGCGCAGGAAAATCGCCCATTGGCAGCTATCCGGGATATCCGGCGTCTGCTGCATGATCTCGCTGATCGGATAGCGGTCCTCCTGCGCAATGGCCATGTAGATGCGCGGCATGAGCGGGAAGTGGTACGCCATGTGGCACTCGTCGCCATCGCCGAAATACTCGCGCACGTCCTCCGGCCATTGATTGGCCTCGGCCAGCAGAAACCGGTTGCGGTAGCGTGCATCGATGGCGGCGCGCAGTTGCTTGATCACCGCGTGCGTCTCGGGCAGATTTTCGTTGTTGGTGCCCTCGCGTTCGACCAGGTAGGGAATCGCGTCCAGCCGGAATCCATCCACCCCGAGATCAAGCCAGAACCGCATGGTCTGCAGCACCGCGTCCAGGACCAGCGGGTTGTCGAAGTTCAGGTCGGGCTGGTGGCTGAAGAACCGATGCCAGTAGTACGCCTTCGCATGGCTGTCCCAGGTCCAATTCGACGTCTCGGTGTCGGTGAAAATGATGCGAGTGTCGAGGTACTTCTGGTCGGTGTCGCTCCAGACGTAGAAGTCTCGCTGCGCGGACCCCGCGGGTGCGGCGCGCGCCGCCTGGAACCACGGGTGCTGGTCCGAGGTGTGATTGATGATAAGTTCGGTGATCACCTTGAGTCCGTGCCGGTGCGCCTCGCGCAGCATGGCCCGAAAATCCTCGAGCGACCCGAACTGCGGGTGCACGTTCTGATAGTCGGAGATGTCGTAGCCGTCGTCCTTGAGCGGCGACGGGTAGAAGGGCATCCGCCAGATCGTGTTGACGCCGAGGTCCCGGATGTATTCGAGCTTCGTCGTCAGGCCCTTGAAATCGCCGATGCCGTCGTCGTTCAAGTCGAAGAACGACTTGACGTTGAGCTGGTAGATGACCGCATCCTTGTACCAGAGGGCGTCATCCGCATCGAGGCCGGACTGCGCGGCGGGATCGAGAGCGGCGGTTTTTGCGTCGTTCATGTGGGCGGCTACTGGTAGTAGTCGAAATCCCGCTCGCTGCGCAGGCGCCGCCGCAGCCGGAAGACGTGCGCCGGCGCGCGCTGCGGATCCAGCAACACATAGTTGTAGCGGCCGCGCCAGATGTAGCGCTGCTCGCTCAACAGGTCGTGCACCTGGTAGGGCTGTTCGGCATCGAGCTGCAATGCGCTGACGTCCAGGTCCACCCACCCGTGTTGGGCCTGATGCGGATCGAGATTGACCACCGTCAGAATGACATTGCTGGAGGCTGCGTCGATTTTCAGATAGGCAATCAGCTGGTCGTTGTCGACGGCGCAGAAATGCAGGCCGTGGTCGGACTGCAGTGCGGGATTCTCCCTGCGGATTCGATTCATGCGCGCGGCCAGAGACCACAGGCTGTCGGAGTTGCCCACCTGCCAGTGCCTCAGCTGATACTTCTCCGAGTCGCGGTACTCTTCGCTGCCGGGTTCGCGCGGCGCGCTTTCCAGCAGTTCATACGTCGGTCCGTAGATGCCGTAGTTGGCGGCCAGCGTCGCGGCCAGCACCAGCCGCGCCGAGAATACCGGCCGCAGCCCCGTTTGCAGCGTCTCGTGCAGGATGTCGGGGGTGTTCGGCCACACATTCGGGCGGTAGTAGCTGCGTCCCGTTCCGAGGGCGAGTTCGGTGAAATACTCCGTGAGTTCCTGCTTGGTGTTGCGCCAGGTGAAATAGGTGTACGACTGCGAGAACCCCAGCTTGGCCAGGCGGTGCATCACCTTGGGCCGCGTGAACGCTTCGGCCAGGAAAATCACATCCGGCGACACGCGTTTGACGGAGGTGATGAGCCATTCCCAAAACTCGAACGGCTTGGTGTGCGGATTGTCGACCCGGAAAATCCTCACCCCCTGAGCGACCCAATGGTCGACGATGCTTTTGAGCTCATCCCACAAGGCGCGCCAATCCTCGGTCTCGAAATCGAACGGATAGATGTCTTGGTATTTCTTCGGGGGATTCTCCGCATACTGCACGCTGCCGTCCGGGCGGTGTTTGAACCATTGCGGATGCGCGGTCACGTACGGATGGTCCGGCGCGCATTGAAACGCCAGATCGAGCGCCACCTCGATCCCGAGACCGCGCGCCTTGAACAAGAGCTCGCGGAAATCCTCGAGAGTGCCGAGCTGCGGCAGGATATCCTTGTGTCCGCCCTCCGCCGCACCGATGGCCCACGGACTGCCCACGTCTCCGGTCTTTGCGGTCAGGGTATTGTTCGTGCCCTTGCGGTTGACGCGGCCGATCGGATGAATGGGCGGAAAGTACAAGACGTCGAATCCCATCTCGGCCAAGTACGGCAGCCGCGCCTCGACGTCCCGGAACGTGCCGTGGCGACCGGGTTCCACGGCGGCCGACCGCGGGAACATTTCATACCAGCTGCTGAATCCAGCCCGCGTGCGGTCGGCCACCAACTCGAGCGACCTCGTCGCCGCGAGGCGGCGGTCCGCGTAGCGCGCAACCAGGCCTGCGCGCGCGGCATCGAGAGCGAGTGCCTTGCGCGCGTGGCCATCGCCGACGCCGCCGTCCTCGGCACGCAATTGCGCGGCCCATTCGGCGAGGATCGCCGCGTCGCTGCCCGCGGCGCGGCCGGCGGCGGCAGCGATCAGGGCTGCGCCGACCTGCAACGCCGCGCGGATATCCGCCGGTTCATCACGGCGTGCGAACTCATCCCGCCATGACTCGAAATGATCCACCCATGCCACCACGGTGTAGCGGTAGCGGCCGGCGCGCGGCGGCGTGAATTCAGCCAGCCACACATCATTGGGCTGCGGCGCCATCTCGACTTCGAAAGGCTCGCTTGCGCCCACGGCGCCCCAGCACAGCACCACGCGCAGTTTGTCGTGACCGTCGGTGAAGCAGTGCGCTTCGACGGCGATGGACTCGCCCGCGATGCACTTGACCGGGAAACGGCCGCCGTCGACCGCCGGCAACAGCGCATCGATCACGGCGCGCACCCTGCCGTCGCGTCCGTCCGGCGTGGCTTTCGGGGCAGCTTTCGGGGCGGCGGTTTTACGCCTCGCCTTAGCCATGGGACTCGTAGCGCAGCACGATCACCGCCAGCGGCGGCAGGTTGAGATTCACCGACTCGAGTCGGCCATGGGCGCTCACGGGCGCAGACTCCACGCCGCCGAAATTGCCCCACCCGGAACCGCCGTATTCACGGGCATCGGTGTTCAGGATTTCGCGCCAGACCCCGCGGGACGGGACGCCCGCCAAGAAGTTGCTCCTGGGGACGGGCGTGAAATTGCACACCACCAGCAGCGGCGCGCCGTCGCCCGGCGCCTTGCGCAGAAAGGCAAGCACGCTGATGTCGGCGTTGCCGATGTCGACCCACTCGAAGCCGTCGGGAGAAAAATCAATTTTGTGCAAGGCCGGCTCGCTGCGGTAGATGTGGTTCAAGTCGCGGATCAGGTTCCGGATGCCGGCATGCTCCGGCAATTGCGCCACCCACCACTCGAGTTCACCGTCGTGAGTCCACTCGCGCCGCTGGCCAAATTCTGCGCCCATGAACAGCAGCTTCTTGCCCGGATGGGTCCACATGTAGCCGTAGAGCGTGCGCAGATTGGCGAACTGCTGCCAGTCGTCTCCCGGCATCTTGCCGATCAGCGAGCCCTTGCCGTACACCACCTCGTCGTGCGACAGCGGCAGCACGAAGTTCTCGTTGAAGGCATAGATAAGGGAGAAGGTGAGCTGGCCGTGATGATACTTGCGATGGATCGGCTCCTGCTTCATGTACTCGAGGGTGTCGTGCATCCAGCCCATGTTCCATTTCAAGCCGAAACCCAGACCGCCCGCATCGGCCGGCCGCGACACCATGGGCCACGCGGTCGATTCCTCGGCGATCATCGTCGCATCCGGGTGCTCCCGATAGACCGCCGTGTTCAGTGTGCGCAGAAAATCGATCGCTTCGAGATTCTCCCGGCCGCCGAAGCGATTGGGTATCCATTCTCCGTGCTTGCGCGCGTAGTCCAGATACAGCATGGAGGCCACCGCGTCGACCCGCAGTCCGTCGATGTGATACTTCTCGAACCAAAATAGTGCGGACGAAATCAGGAAGCTGCGCACCTCATTGCGCCCGAAGTTGAAAATGGCCGACTTCCACTCAGGATGAAAGCCCTGCTGCGGATCGGCGTGTTCGTAAAGATGCGTGCCGTCGAAGAACATCAAGCCGTGTTCGTCCGTGGGAAAATGCGACGGCACCCAGTCGAGAATGACGCCGATGCCCTGTCCGTGCAGGTGATCGACGAAGTACATCAGGTCCTGCGGAGTGCCGTAGCGGGAGGTCGGCGCGAAGTAGCCGGTGGTTTGATAGCCCCATGAGCCGTAGAAAGGGTGCTCGGTGATGGGCATCAGTTCGACGTGGGTAAAGCCCAAATCCCGCATATGGTCCGCGAGTGCATGCGCGAGTTCACGGTAGTTGAGAAAATTGCCGTCTTTGCGCCGCCACGAACCGGGATGCAGTTCGTAGATCGACATTGGCGCATCCAGGCCGTTGCGCCGCGCTCGCCCGGTCATCCAGGCGGCATCGTTCCAATCGTATTCCAGGGTCCAGATGCGCGAGGCGGTGGCCGGCGGCAACTCGCAGTACACGCCGTAGGGGTCGCACTTCTCGACCACGTAGCCGTTGACATGCGAGCTGATGCGGTACTTGTACGCCTGGCCGTGCCGCGCGCCCGGCGCGTGCCCTTCCCAAATGCCGGATCCGTCCGCCCGCGCGATGAGTACGTCTGCTCCCGCCCGCCAGCCGTTCCAGTCACCGATGACCGACACCGCGGCGGCATTCGGCGCCCAAACGGCGAAATTCGCGCCCGCTCCCGGACCCGGGACAAAACAGCCCAGCTTCGAGTGCAATTGTGCGTGCGTGCCCTCGCGGAACAGATAGATATCGTGGTCGGTCAGCACAGCGCGGCTGGCTCTGGATGCATCGTGCTCACTTCGTGTTAACGGGGTATCCTGGGGCTCCACTGCCGCCTTTCCTGTCCCCGTGCGCCGGAATCTCGTGTAGGACTGCGCTGGCGATGACGGCAACAAGACACAGGCGGCATTTGTGACGAACAGCGAAACGGCCGAGGCATCGGGCACTTGGCAAATCGGCAGCCGGACCGTCAACCGCCTCGGCTTTGGCGCCATGCGCATCGTCGGCGACGGTGTGTGGGGACCGCCCGCCGATCGCCAGGCGGTGCTTCAAACGCTGCGGCGCCTCCGCGATCTCGGCGTCACTTTCATCGATACGGCGGATTCCTATGGTCCCGACGTGTCGGAGGAACTCATCCGCGAGGCGCTGCATCCCTTCGGCGACATCCTGGTCGCCACCAAGGCAGGTCTTGCGCGAACCGGAAGGGATGAGTGGATTCCGCTGGGCAGACCCGAGTATTTGATACAGCAGGCGCATAAAAGTTGCCGCAATCTCGGAGTCGAACGCATCGATTTGTGGCAGCTGCACCGGATCGACCCCAAGGTGCCCCGCGATGAGCAATTCGACGCCGTGAGAATACTCTTGGAGACCGGCACCATCCGCAGCGCTGGCTTGAGCGAGGTGTCGGTGCGCGATATCCGCGCGGCATCCAAAGTGTTCAAGGTGTCGACGGTGCAGAACCGCTACAACCTCGTCGAACGCGAGCACGAAGACGTGCTGAAGTTCTGCGAGGCCCAGGGAATCGGCTTCATCCCCTGGTTTCCGCTGGCCGCGGGAGATCTCGCCAAGTCCGGCTCCCTGCTCGACAGCATCGCCAAGCGCCATCATGCCGCGCCCAGCCAGATCGCGCTGGCATGGATGCTCCAGCGCAGCCCCGTGATGCTGCCCATACCCGGAACCTCCCAGGTCGCCCACCTCGAGCAGAATGTCGCGGCCGCCGGCATTCGACTGTCAGCGGAGGAATTCGCCGGCCTGGATGCCGCCGGGAAGGCACGCGCCACGCGGACCTGACCGCGAAGCGGCGCTCCGGTGCATAAATTCCTTGCGGTGCAGCAGCGGGTCTATAATTCTGCTGCCGCCCACCGATGCGGCGATGAGAAAAGGGGTGAATGGTGATCAGATCGTCTCCGCGCACAGCCTTGGGCTTGCGTCTGGCATTGTTTGTTTCCGCGGCGCTCTCGATCACCGCCGGACTCGCGGCGGAGCCGTTTCCCAGCACCTACCAAGTGCCCGCCAATGCACCGGTCCTGATTCAGGGAGCGATCCTGCTCACCGGCGCAGGTGCACGCATCGACGGCACCGACATCTTGATCCAAGACGGGCGGATAAAAGCCGTAGGGCCCGCGCTGCAGGCACCCGCCGGCGCCCGCATCGTTGCCGCCCACGGCCGCTGGGTGACGCCCGGTCTCATCGACATCCACTCGCATCTCGGGGTCTATGCCAGTCCCGGGATGAAAGGTCTCGACGACGGCAACGAAGCCACCAATCCGAACACCGCGAATGTCTGGGCCGAGCATTCGATCTGGCCGCAGGATCCGGGCTTCGAGACGGCGCTCGAAGGCGGAGTGACCACGCTGCAAATTCTGCCGGGCTCGGCAAATCTCATCGGCGGCCGTTCGGTGGTCGTCAAGAACGTGGCCGCCGTTACTTATCAAGCCATGAAGTTTCCCGGCGCGGCTTACGGGGTCAAGATGGCCTGCGGCGAAAATCCCAAGCGGGTGTACGGGGACAATCATCAGGCCCCCTCCACCCGCATGGGCAATGTCGCGGGTTATCGCCAGGCCTTCGCCGACGCGCAGGACTACCAGCAGCAGTGGGACAAGTACCGGCATGACTTGGCCGAGTACAACAAGAAGAAGGCGGACCCGGCGGGCGCCGGCAAGAAGGCCAAGGACAAAGATGGCGGGGCCGACAAGGACCAGCCTCCGACTCCGCCCAAGCGCGATCTGAAGCTCGAAACCCTGGCTGAGGTTCTGCAGGGAAATATCCGCGTGCACATCCACTGCTATCGCTCGGATGAAATGGCGACGATGCTCGACGTGGCGGACGAATTCGGCTTCAAGATCGCGGCGTTCCATCATGCCGTGGAGGCGTACAAAATCGCCGACCGCCTGGCGCAAAGAGGCGTGTGCGCGGCCATGTGGGCCGACTGGTGGGGATTCAAGATGGAAGCCTTCGACGGGATTCAAGAGAATTTGCCGATGGTCGACTATCCCGAACACAGCTGTGCCGTCGTGCATTCCGATTCGGAAGACGGCATCCAGCGCTTGAATCAAGAGGCGGCCAAGGCGATGGCGCACGGTGCACGGATCGGCTTGACCGTTCCACCGGAACGGGCGATCCGCTGGCTCACCTTGAATCCGGCGAAATCTTTGGGACTCGACGCTCGAATCGGCACGGTGGAGGCCGGCAAGGCGGCTGACCTCGTGATCTGGAACGGCAATCCTTTCAGCGTGTATGCCCTGGCGCAGCAGGTGTTCATCGATGGCGCCGTGGTCTTTGACCGCGATCACCCGGCGGATAAACCGCGTTCGGATTTCCTGTTGGGGCTGCCCAACGAAGGAGCGCCGCTGTGAAGCCGCTATTGTTGATTTGCGCCCTGGCGGGCGCAGTCTTCACCGCCGGCGCTGTCGCTGCGCAGGATTTCGTCATTCGCGGAGCAACGGTACACACCGTGGCCGCGCAGGGCACCTTGAAAAACGCCGACGTGTTGGTGCACGGCGGCCTGATCGCGGCGGTCGGCACGGCGCTGGCGGCGCCGGCCGGCACGGCCGTGGTCGAGGCCAAGGGTAGAGCGCTGACGCCGGGACTTTTCGGCGGACTGGCGAATCTTGGTCTCGAGGAAGTGTCCGAAGAGGCGGTTACCCTGGATTCGACGCTCAATCAGAAAGCGCCGGCGTGGCAGCAGCAATGGCGTCCCGAGTTCGATGCGTCGCTGGCCTTCAATCCGCGCTCCACGCTCGTTCCGGTTGCGCGCATCGAAGGGGTAACTTGGACCATGCTGGCGCCCTCGAGCGGCGACAGCATCATCGGTGGTCAGGGGGCCGCAGTCACTCTGGACGGCCGCTACGACGCGACGCTGCGGGGCAGCGGTTCGCTGTTCGTCTCCATGGGCAGCGCCGGCGCGCAATCGGCGGGCGGCACCCGAGCGGCCGAATACATGCTGCTCGAACAGGCCATCCGTGAGGCCCGCGCCCAAGGCCCCATCGGCGAAGGCGCCCTGCTGCACGCGGCCGGGCGAGAAGCCCTGGCCCGCTACTTGGCGGGCGGCCGCGTTCTGTTTCAGGTGGATCGTGCGGCGGACATTCTTGCCGTCGTGAGCTTTGCCCGGCGCAACGGCATGAAGCCGGTGATCGCGGGCGGCAGCGAGGCATGGGTCGTCGCCAAGGAGCTGGCCCGCGCAGAGGTACCGGTCATTCTCGACCCTCTCAAGGATCTGCCCAGCGACTTCGATCATTTGGGCGCCACGCTCGACAACGCCGCGCGCCTGCACCGTGCGGGGGTGCGAATTGCCTTCTCCAGCGGGGACAGCCACAACGCACGGCTGGTACGCCAGCTCGCCGGCAATGCGGTGGCTCACGGGTTGCCGTGGGAAGCGGCGCTGGCCGCCATCACGGCGGCTCCCGCCGACATTTTCGGTTTGAGCGCCGCTCGCGGGCGCATAGCGGCAGGCCAGGCCGCCGACCTCGTGCTGTGGAGCGCGGATCCGCTCGAAGTCACCACGCTCGCCGATCAGGTGTGGATCTCGGGCCGGCCGATCGAGCTGCGCTCGCGCCAGACCGAGCTGCGGGACCGTTACATCGACAAAATCAAAGCGAACCGGGCTTATTGATGCAAGCATTCGAGAAGAAGATGCGGTCGGCGAGCTTCGTCGTCACCACCGAATTGACGCCGCCCAAAGGCATCGACCTGTCGGAATTCTTCGCCAAAGCCGACACGCTCAAGGGCTGCATCGATGCGGTCAACATCACCGAATCGCCGCGTGCACGAATGGCGGTGGAACCGAAATCGGTGGGGCATCTTCTGCAAGACCGCGGCATCGAGGCCATCGTCCAGATCACGGCGCGCGACCGCAATCGCATTGCCATTCAGGCCGATTTGCTCGGTGCCTCCCTGCTCGGCCTCGGCAATTTTCTGTTCATGACGGGCGATGATCCGAAAAACGGCGATCATCCGGAAGCGAAGGGCGTGTTCGACTTGACCACCATCGACATGTTGAACGCGGCGTGCGCCCTGCGCAGCGGGCGGGATTTATCGGGCAACGACCTGCACGGCGCGCCGCATCTGTTTCTCGGATCGACCATCAATCCCGGGACGCCCGATCTGGCCCGCGAAGCAGAAAACTCGCGCCGCAAGATCGATGCGGGCGCGCAGTTCTTTCAGTCCCAGGCGATCTACGACACCGACCTGCTGGCGCGGTTTCTCGATGCGGCCAAACTCGGGAACGTGCCGCTGCTTGCCGGCGTCATTCCGCTCAAGACCGCCAAGATGGGCGTATGGCTGAACGAGAAGGTGCCGGGCATTCGAGTCCCGCCTGCCATCCTCGAAGAAATGGAACGCGCGGGCCCGGAGGGCGAAGCAGCAACGGGCATCGACATTGCGGCCCGGACCATTCGCCAGCTGCGCAACATCTGCAATGGGGCGCACATCATGGCCATCGGCTGGGAACAACGAATTCCCGAGATTCTACAGGCTGCCGGGATCGCTGCCGGCGTGGTCGGTGTCGCCCGTGCCGCCGCCGGCGTCGCTGCGGACTGACTCCTGCCGGCGCGGCGGCCCCGCGATCCGCGCCGCTATTTCGCCCCACAGGGCCGAGTAGATCTGCGCGAACGGGCTGCGGGGAGCGTAAGCGGCAATCGGCGCGCGGCGCAGACTCATCCTTTCGATCTCGCTCGAATACGGAACCTCCGTGGCCAGAAGTTCCGGGAATTGCTCGCGGGTAGTCGCGATCACCTCGTGATGCAGCGACTTGCGCCGATCAACCATCGAGAAAAACGGCAGCAGGGCCACATCGGTCCATTCGTTCGCCACGATGAAATCCCGCAATTGAGCCAGCATCCGCACCGACAGGGGGGTGGGCAGCAGCGGTACCACGACCGCATCGGCCGCGCGCAGCACGTTTTCGGAGAGCAGCGAAATCCCGGGCGGGCAATCGAGCAGCAGTGCGCCATACAAGGCCTGCAACGAACGGCTCATCTTCAACAAGCGCTCCGTCGGCCGTTTGCGCGTGCTCAAATGCACGTCGAAATTGCGGTACGACAAATCCGACGGCAATACGTCCAATCGCTGATATTCGCTGGGAATCACTAGTTCCGGCAGTTCGCGCTTTCCCGCGACCAGCTTCTTGGCCGACACATGCTCGCGCGCTTCGCAGCGCAGCAGGTACGTTGCCGCGCCTTGCGGATCTAAATCCCATAACAGAGTGGCGCGGCCGCCCGCGGCGCACAGATAGGCCAGGTTGACGGCCGTCGTGGTCTTGCCGACTCCCCCTTTGATATTCGTGACGGCAACGATCTTCATGTCTCAACGGAGATGGTCGCACAACCGCTGCCGTCCCGTCATTTCACCGGTGCGAAGGTGCAGGCGACGCCGCGGATCGACAGGGCGTCCGCGCAATTCAGCGATTCGTAGGGAGTCGAATTTCCCGCGAGCGGCAAGAACGCCACCATGCCGGCCGAGTGCTCCGCGCAGCGGTACTCGACCACATAACGCTTCAGATGGTCTTCCTGGCCGACCAGACGGATCTGATCGATGTTGCAGGCGACGCCATTTTGCGCCAGCGCCTCCTTGAAAGTCTGCAGCGTCACGGGGGCCTCGACCGGACCCGGATCCGTCAGCTTGCACTTGATGCCCTGCTTCGCCGCCTCATTGCAAGTCATCGCCACGGTCTCCGCCGGGAACCCCGGTTGCGCGACGCGCAGCATGAATCCCTTGCCGTCGGCGCAGGCCACTTCGGAGTAGTCCGAATGCGTCGATGCGCTGTGCCCGAACAACTGCAGCGTCCGTACCTCGCACGTGGCTCCCGCGCCCGCGGCGATCATCGACGACACCATGGTATGCACGTCCTTATTGTCGGGGAGTTTGCAGAAGAATGAGGGCTCCTTGCCCTTCGCCGCGTCGGCGGCGCGAGCCTCCTCGGCGCTCAAGCAGGAGATGGCGATGGGCATGTCCGTGCCCTGCGTCTCCAAAAGGTAGCCCATGCCGCCGCGGCACGCGGCCTCATAGACGCGCGTCTCCACTTCCTTGCCGCCCGCTTTTGGCCGGCGGGTGCCGGCCACGACCAGGGTCGCATCATTGAGGTCGCAGGATATATTGAGGGACTGCAGCAGCGCGGCGCTGTGCGTCCGCGCCTTGGCGCGCGCTTGAGGGTCCTTGAGGTTGTCCGCCTCCTGCTGGTGGTCGCCGCTGAGTTTCTCCAGGTCTGCGCGCGACAGCGAGCCGTTCATTCCGCTGTTGTCCTGATGCGTGCCGGGCGTATTTTGCGCAAACACGCGCGTACTGGCGGCGCCGAACAGCGCAAGACCTGCGGCGGCGATGACTGCGCTTAAGCGGCGTGAGTGGGTGAACATGGTTTTGGCCCCCTTAGGTCTTGGACTTCCGGTGACATTCAATCGGCCTGCAAATCGAGGTGCGCGGCGGCGAGTCCCTGCGACATCGCGGCAATGTGGATCTTTCCCGCTTGGTTCGCCTTGGATCTCACGATGAGCAGCGCGAGGCCGTTGAAGGCCCGGCGGTGATCGGCATGAAACGCTTCGACGGTGGCCGAATTGCCGTTGTCGACGGCGGCAATTTGCGCCGCGCCGCTGACCCGGAAGTTCAGCAGATCGTCCGCCAGCGGGCACAGAACGCCGCGGCTGTCCTCCACGCGAACCGTGATGAAGGAAAGATCGTCGCCGTCCGCCGCAATGACGCTGCGATCGGCGATGAGGCGAATGCGCGCCGGCGCGCCGGCCGTGCGCACCACGCTGCGCGCCACCTCTTTGCCGCCGCGATAGGCGATCGCTCGCAGTTCGCCCGGCTGATACGGCACGTTCCACAGCAATCGATACTTGCTTTGGAATTGTCGGGTCTCACTGATGCGGGGTCCGACCGGCAATTCGATGGACCGCGAGAGGGTTCTCTTCCGCCCCTGCGAGACGCCATTGACCCACAACTCCACCTCATCGGCATTCGAGTACGCCATCACGGGAATGTTTCGGCCTTGATGGCCCTCCCAGTTCCAATGCGGCAGCACATGCACCATGGGTTTCTTCGACCACTGGCTCTGGTAGAGGTAGTAGCGATCCTTGGGAAATCCGGCCAAATCGACCATGCCGAAATAGGAGCTGCGGGCAGGCCAATCGTGACTGACGTCGTCTTTGGCGCCGAAGTAGGGAGTGGGCTCGCCCAGGTAGTCGAAGCCCGTCCACACGAACTCGCCCAGCAGCATGGGCAGCGCGTCTTGCGCGGCGAACTCGACGTCAGGACAGTAGGCCCACGGCGGCGCGATGATGTCATAGCTGCTGATCTGCAGCGACGGATGTTTCTCGTACTTCTCCAGCGGCAGGTGGTAGGTGCCGCGGGAACTGACGCAGGAGGCAGTTTCCGATCCGTAGATGATCCAGCGCGGATGAGCCTGCAGGATCTCGCGGTAGTGGGTCGGCTTGTAGTTGAATCCTGGAATGTCCACTTCATCGGCCAGCCGATTGCGGATGGCGTCTTCCCAGTTGTTGAAGGCCGATGTGGTCGGACGTGTCGGATCCTCTTCGTGAAAGAACCCGGTCAGGCGCCGCGCTTCCCGCCAACCGTCCGCGCTGCCCTGCTCCGGAATCTCATTGCCGATGCTCCACATGATGATGCTGGGATGATTGCGGTCCCGGCGCACCATGTCGCGCAAATCGCGCTCCGACCATTCATCGAAGTATTTGCTGTAGCCGTTCGGCACCTTGGGAATACGCCACATGTCGAAGGCTTCGTCGATGACCAGCAATCCCAGCCGATCGGCAAACTCGAGCAGCTCGGGCGACGGCGGATTGTGGCTGGTGCGGATGGCGTTGACTCCGCCCTCCTTCATGATTTGCAGCTGCCTCATCGTGGCGCGGCGATTCACGGCGGCGCCGAGCGCACCGAGGTCGTGATGCAGACAAACGCCATGCAGTTTCAGCGGCCGGTCATTGAGCAGAAAGCCCCGCTCACGGTCAAACGCGATGCTGCGAACGCCGAAAGGAGTCGTGATCCGGTCCACGACCTTAGAGCCCTCGATCACTTCGGTCACCAAGGAGTACAGGTGCGGCTGCTCGACGTCCCAGCGCTGCGGGCGCGGGATGCTTAAATAAGCCGCCGCGTTGCTGCTGCCCGCGGCAGGCACCTGCGCCTGCGTGGTGCTCGATGTCACGGGTTTTCCGGCCTCGTCCAGAATGCTCAGCCGCACCTCCACGGCGGCCTCGTGGTCGAGCCGGTTGTTGAGTTCGGTGGTGACCGCGACCGTGGCGGCATCATCGGATACGAGGGGGGTGCGCACGTAGGTGCCCCAGCGGGCGACATGCACGGGGCCGGTGGTATCGAGCCACACATTCCGGTAGATCCCGGCGCCCGGATACCAGCGCGAAGCATCAGCCTCGGGCGCCAGGCGAACCGCGATCACGTTCGGCGTGCCGCCCAATGTCAGATAGGGAGTCAGATCGAAGCCGAACCCGATGTATCCATAAGGCCGGCCGCCGAGCGCATGACCGTTGATCCAAACCCGTGCATTGGACATGACGCCGTCAAACTCGATGGCGTAGAAGCGCCGGCCGCCGTCGGCCGGCAAGGTGAATGTCTTTCGATACCAGCCGATCCCGGCAATCGGCAGCGCGCCGGTATGCGGATTGAGCGCGCGGTCGAACGGTCCGTCGATGGCCCAATCGTGCGGCAATCGGACCTCCGCCCACGCCGCGTCGTCGTAGCCGATCTGCTCGCCGCCCGCCGCCTCGCCGCGGAAGAATCGCCATCCCTGGTTGAACGCGGTGCGGCGTGCCGCCGTCGCTTGCGGTGAGTCGCCGCTCCTGATGATTGCGGGCGCCGGCGGTTGTTTCGCGAGCCCCTCTTGTTCCAGCCATTCTGTGAATCGCTGCGGCCACGCGGCGACCGGACCCACCGTGTCGGCGCGCAATCCAAAGCCGTGTCCGACCCCTTCATAGAGGTGCAGTTCCGCGCGTGCCCCGGCGCGGCGCAGCGCCAGATACAGCGTGGCCAAGCCCTGTGAAATCGCCGGCTGGTCCTCGGCCCCGCCCAGCAGGAATGCCGGCGGCGTGTCCGGCGAAAATGTCAGGCCTTGCGGAATTGCCGGATAAAGAAGCGCCTGGAAGCTCGGCCGGGAGCTCTGTCTTGCCACGGGATCCGCGGCATCGGCCGTGCCGCCGTCATAGCGCGCGCCGGCCAGAGCGGCCAACTCCCCGCCCGCGGAGAAGCCCATGACGCCGATGCGCTGGGGATCGAGCCCAAAGCTTTGGGATCGGCTGCGCACCAGGCGCAGCGCGCGTTGCAAATCGGGCAGCGACTCGCCCTCGATCGTGTAGTGAGATCCCGGCTCGCGAGCCAGGCGGTACTTGAGGACGAACGCCGCAATTCCGTGGTCGGCGAGATAGTCGGCCACCTGGAAGCCTTCATGATCCATCCACAGCTCCGTGTGTCCTCCTCCCGGCACGACGATGACCGCTGCCCCGGTGGCGCGCTCCGCCAACGGCAAATAAGCCGTGATCGATGCTGCATGAACATTGGAAACGATGTGCTCACCGCGCTCCGTGAGCCGCACTCTTTCCGGTGTTCCGCTGCCCAGGGCGCCGGGCGTGCCCTGGGGCCAAAGCGGAATGATCTGGTGCGGTTCGGCGGCGCGGGAAAGTCCCGACAGCAACAGGACCACCCCTGCCGCCGCCCACCTCCATCCACCCGCCTTCGGCGCGCGCCGAGACATGCTCATGTCACGGAGCCGACGCAGGCCAATCGAGCGTTCGTTCCGCGGCGATGAGGCCGGTGGGGCTCAGCAGTTCCATCTTGAGCTGCAGGGCATGGCCCGCGGCGGCGGCGGGCAGCGATCCTGTGACCTCTTCCGTGCGGTTCAACTCATCGAATTGCCGGGTGCCGCTGGCAACCGCTCGGCCCTTCTCGTCAAGCAGCGACCAGGCCAGGTGATAGCCGCGCAACGGGTAGTACGGAAGATTCTGCTCCGCATTCGGCGTCACGCCGGCGCTGAATCCAGTCGTGGCGGCGTCGCCGATCCATCGAGCATCGATCCGCGCCGGCGCATTCATCTCACGCCAAACCCCGTACGAGGGCTTGCGCTGACGCGCCTCGTCCACGACACCGTGCTCGACGTAGCCTTCGGTCTGGCCCGGCCAGAGATTGCGGCGCGATTTGTAGTCCTGATAGCACCATAGAATCGCCCCCGCGATCCAATCGCGCGCGGCAAGCACCGGCATCTGTGCCTGCAGAGTCTTGATGCGCTCAGGATCTGCCTCCGCCGGACTCTTCGCAAAAAAACCCGGGTAGCCGAACTCCGAGATGATCACCATTTTGTTCGGAAACAATTGATTGACCCGGTCGAGCGCCGGCACCAGCGCCGACGCCGGACCGTGCCACGTCCCAAAATACTGGTTCATCATCAGAAAATCCGCGTCGTTCGCCGCCGACTGCTCGGCGCGATCGAGCTTCGGCAGATTGTCGTCCGCGTAGCTCACGAACCGGCCCGGATCGAGCTCGCGGATCCAATCGCGCATGGCGCGAAAATACGCGATCCCGCCGGCCGTGGCGGTCGCGCTTTCATTCGCCACGCTCCAGGCAAAGATGCTCGGATGATTTCCGGCCTGCTCGATCATTTCCTGCATCTGCCGCTTCGCAAGCTTGAGCACCTGTGGGTTCGAAAGCTGCGCCTCGTCGAACTGCCACACCGGAATCTCCGGAATGAGCAAGATACCGTGCCGGTCGGCGTAGTCCAGAATGAACGGGTTCTGCGGATAGTGCACCGGCCGCGTCAACGTGGCGTGCAGGGTTTTCATATCGTCGAAATCACGCCGCATGGTACCCGCGGTCTCCGCCAGCCCTTCCCACGGAGAATCTTCATGCCGCGCCAATCCGGTCAGCCGGACTCGCTCGCCGTTCAGCAGCAGGTGCCGGTCGCGGATTTCCACCGTGCGCAGACCGAAGGTGTCGCTGTGCGAGTCCAGCACCTTCCCGCCGCCGTCGAGCAGTTCGACCTCCATGCGGTACACGTTCGGACGATCGACGCTCCATAACTTCGGGTCCTGCACCTCGAGCGACACCACGCTGTCGGAAGGTCCCGCGGTAAGCGCGGCCGGCAAAGTGGCGCCGGCGGCGCGCTGATTGTCCGGACCATAGGCCGTGACCCGCACCCGGGACGCCGGGTGCGCGGCGTCGCTTTGCAGGTAGACATGATCGCGAATCACCGCGCGCGCGGCGCTCACGTCGCTGCGGATGCTCTGGCGGCGGATCCAGGCAGGTCCGCTGGCGGACAGCCATACGTCGCGCACGATGCCGCCGTACGCCCACCAGTCATACCAGGCATCGGGCGTGCCGCGTGCGCCGAAGCCCGGAATGGTGGCCGCGCCGGGCCGGTTGTCGATGCGCACGGCCAGTATGTTGGTGCCGCGCAATTGCCGGGAGACGTCGAAGGAGTACGCCGTGAATCCGCCTTCGTGCGCACCGAGCTCGGCCCCGTTCAGCCAAACCCGCGCCGCATAAAAGGTCGCGCCGAAGTGCAGCTCCAGGTGCGTTCCCGGCGTCATCGGCGGCTTCTCGAAACGGCGGAAGTACCATGCGGCCCCCAGGTAGTCGTGGAACTCGCCGATATTCCAGGTGTGGGGGACATTGACGGAGCGCGTGCCGGCGGGCACGCTGCGGGTCCATCCCGATGCCTCGCCGATCCGGTCAGGGTCGATGCGAAATTGCCAACCCTGATCAAGCTCGATCCGCGCCGCCGACCGTGCCGGTCCGGCCAAGGCCGCAAACGCGGCCAACACGGCCGCCGCGCTCAATGCCGCTGTCGATCGCATCATGGCATCACCTGCCCGCCGTTGACGTGAATGTTCTGGCCGGTGATGTAGCCGCTCAAGGACGGCGAGGCGAGAAACAGGAATGCGCCGACGCAGTCATCCGGCGTGCCTATTCTTCCCATGCAGACGGACTTGCGCATCGCTTCCATCCGCTCCGGCGGCGTCGCGCTGTGAAAGGCGGTGTCGACGACTCCCGGGGAGACGGTGTTCACCCTGATATTCTGCGCCGCGAGATCGCGGGCCAGATGACGCGTGAGATTGTGCACGAAGGCTTTCGAGGCGCCGTAGATGCCGGTGCCGGGGCCGCCGCCGTCGAGACCGGCGATGGATCCGACGTTGATGATTGCGCCGCCCCCGCGCCGTTCGAAATGAGCGACCGCGGCCTTGCAGGTGTGGATGACGGCACGGGCGTTGAGGTTGAACACGGCATCCACCCATGCCTCGTCGGCGTCGAGAAACGGCCGCCGGCTGACCAGCGAACCTGCATTGTTGATCAGAACGTCGAGACCGCCCAAAGCAGCCGCGCTCTGCTCCACCACCCGCGCGGCCTCTCCGGCCGCGGCAATGTCGCCTTGAATCAGCGTGGCCTCGCCGCCCCTGCTGCGAATCTCCTGCAGCACCTGCTCTGCGCCGGCGGCGTTGGAGCGAAAGTGCAGGGCGACGCGCGCGCCCTGCCCGGCCAATGCGCGGCTGACCGCTGCGCCGATGCCCGAACTCGCGCCGGTAATCAATATCGCCTTGCCGGCCAGATCGTCGATTCGCAGCATGTTTTGCCCACGCGAGGCGCGTGACGCGCATCGCAATCGCCGTTGTAAACGACATTGAGTTATATCGCATTTATATTATAATACTTATCGAACGGCGGTCAACGGCACCGCCGCAAGGGATCACTCTCGCAATGCTGAAAACCAATGTCCACGGTCATCGATGCGTCAACATCGGCCGGAAGAATGCCGCGCATCGGCCTTGTCCGTGACGGCGGTCGACGGAAATGCCCGTGGTATATTCAGCATACTTGATGCGGAGCGGTTGCGGCCGGACCCGAGCTTCGCGAACGATGGAATACTTGCGCCATGACGACAGAAAAAAAGCCGCTGCGTAGTCAGCGCAGCTACGGCCGCAAAGACAAGGACGGTTTTATTCACCGCAGTTGGATGAAAAGTGAAGGTCTGCCGGCCGACGTATTCGACGGCCGGCCGGTCATCGGCATCTGCAACACCTGGTCGGAACTGACTCCCTGCAACGCGGGTCTGCGCGACCTGGCCGAGCACGTCAAGCGCGGTGTGTGGGAGGCGGGGGGTCTGCCTCTGGAGTTTCCCGCCATGTCGCTCGGCGAAACACAAATGCGCCCGACCGCCATGTTGTTCCGCAATTTGCTGGCCATGGAGGTGGAAGAATCCATTCGCGGCAATCCGATCGATGCGGTGGTTCTGCTGGGCGGCTGCGACAAGACCACGCCCGGCCAGCTCATGGGCGCAGCCAGCGTCGATCTGCCGACGCTGGTGATCTCGAGCGGCCCGATGCTGAACGGAAAATTTCGCGGCTGCGACATCGGCTCCGGCACCGACGTGTGGAAATTCAGCGAGGCGGTTCGCGGCGGCAAGATGTCGTTGGATGACTTCATGGCCGCCGAATCCGGCATGTCGCGCACGCCCGGCACCTGCATGACCATGGGCAGCGCGTCGACCATGGCCTGCATGATGGAGGCCATGGGCATCGCCCTGCCCTACAACGCCACGGCGCCGGCGGTCGACGCGCAGCGCCGCCGAATCGCCCATGAGAGCGGGCGGTTGATCGTGCGCATGGCGCGCGAAGACGTGCGTCTGTCGACCATCCTGACGCGCAGCACCTTCGAGAACGCGATCCGGGTGTTGGGTGCCATCGGCGGCTCGACCAATACCGTCCTGCACTTGCTCGCCGTTGCCGGCCGGCTCGGCGTCCCGCTCGAGCTCGAGGATTTCGACCGTCTGACGGCGGATGTTCCGCTGCTGGTGGATCTGCAGCCATCGGGCAAGTTCTTGATGGAAGACCTGCACTATGCCGGCGGCCTGCCCGCCGTGATGAAAGAGCTGGCTCCTCTGCTGCACGTGCAGGCCAAGACCATGTGGGGTCAGCCGATCGGCGACAGCTTCGCCTCCGCGCAGCTCTACAATCCTGAAGTCATTCGCACGCTCGCCGCGCCCGCCAACTCGGTGTCGGGAATCTGGGTACTGAAGGGAAATCTCTGCCCCAACGGCGCCGTGATGAAGCCGAGCGCCGCCAGCCGCTCGCTGTTCAATCACCGCGGCCGCGCGGTGGTGTTCGAGTCCGTCGAGGACTTGCATGCGCGTATCGACGACCCCGCGCTGCAGGTCGACGCACAATCCGTCTTGGTGCTCAAGGGCTGCGGCCCGAAGGGCTATCCCGGCATGCCCGAAGTCGGCAACATGCCGCTGCCGCGCAAGCTGTTGGAACAAGGGATCGAAGACATGCTGCGCATTTCCGATGCCCGCATGAGCGGCACGGCATTCGGCGCCGTCATTCTGCATGTCGCGCCCGAATCGGAGGCCGGCGGCCCGCTCGCCATGGTGTGCAATGGCGACGAGATACTGTTCGATGGGCCAAATCGGCGGCTCGAACTCTTGGTGTCGGCCGACGAATTGGCGGCGCGCACCGAGGCCTGGAAGCGCCGGCGGCCGCCGCCCAAGTATTCCCGCGGCTACTATCGGCTATATGTGGAGCACGTGATGCAGGCGGATCAGGGGTGCGACCTCGATTTCTTGACCGGGGCAAGCGGGAGCGTGGTCGACCGGGAATCGCACTGATGGCGGATGCCTGCTTCGTGGCCGGCGACTGGGGAACGAGCCATTTGCGGCTGTTTCTCTGCGACGCCGAGGGCGCGGCCCTCGACAGCGCCGTCGGCCCGGGTGTTGCCGGGGTGCAGCGTCCCTTTGCCGAGGTCTTTGAATCCTTGATGGAGCCCTGGGAGTCGCGCCACGGCGCGCTGCCCGCGGTCCTGTGCGGCATGGTCGGTTCCAGCATCGGCTGGACCCAGGCGCCGTACGTCGCCTGTCCGGCGCTCGCCGAAAGCATCATCGGCGGCTGCATGTCGCTGCGCTCCGGCCGCGTGCAGATCGTTCCCGGCGTGCGATGCAAGAACCGGCTTGGCGCGCCGGATTTCATGCGGGGCGAGGAAACGCAGATACTCGGCGCGGCCGCGCTGGACGCAGCGTTGCGGCGCGGACGGCATTTGCTCTGTCTTCCCGGCACTCACACCAAGTGGGTGATGTTGCGCGAGGGGATCATCGAGGAATTCCTGACCGCGCCAACCGGTGAACTATTCGGCGCGTTGCGCGACCACAGCGTGCTGGTGCCGGACGGCTCGCGCAACGACGACGCGGCGGGCGGCCCGGCATTCGAAGAGGCCTTGCGACGGTTCAACGAATTTCCGCAGGTGCAGGTGCTGCACCGGCTGTTCGAATGCCGCAGCCGGCTGCTCAACGGCGATCTTGCCGCTCCCGGCGCCTCGGCCTTTCTGTCGGGCCTGCTGATCGCCGCCGATGTGGGCGCGGCACTCGACCTATTCGCCGACTCCGCCGTGGAACAGACCGTGCACCTCATCGGCGCGCCGCGTTTGACCCAGCTTTACGCGGCCGCGCTCGAGCTCAGGTCACATACCGCGCGGCGCCTGGATGGAGCCGCCGCGTCGCTCGCGGGCTTGACTCGCGTGCACCAGCATGCCGTCTGACGCATCGCCGGGCGAGCACGCGCTGGTCGCGATTCTGCGCGGCGTCACACCGCAGCGGGTGCTCGGCGTGGCCCAAGCAGTCCATGCGGCGGGGTTCCGCCTCATCGAGGTGCCGCTCAATTCCCCCGACCCGTTCGCCAGCATCGCCGTTCTCGCCGAAGCTGCCCTACCCGATTGCGCGGTCGGCGCCGGCACCGTGCTCGATGTCGCCGATGTGCGCCGTACTCATGCCGCGGGCGGCCGTCTGATCGTCGCGCCGAATGTCGACCCCGCGGTCGTCGGCGAGGCGATCCGGCTGGGCATGCACGTCATGCCGGGAATCGCCACGGCCACTGAAGCCTTCACCGCCATCCGTGCGGGGGCCACCCAATTAAAACTGTTTCCGGCCACGACCTACGGGCCGCGGCACTTGCAAGCGCTGCGCACAGTGTTGCCGCAGAGCGTGGGCATACTGCCGGTCGGCGGCGTCGGCGCGCAGCATATTCCCGACTGGCTGGCCGCCGGAGCGGCCGGCTTCGGCTTTGGTTCAGAACTGTTCCGCCCGGAATACCCTCTCGGCGACATCGAGCGCCGGGCTAGCGTCCTCATGCAGGCGTTCTGCGAGGCGCGCCGCCGGCTGCTCACAACAACAACATCCAAACCCGGGGAACTCAAGTGACGCTTTCGTCCATCGACACCGCCATCATCGGAATTTACGCCGTCTCGATTTTCGTGCTTGCGCAATGGGTGTCGCGTGAGAAGGGCGAGCATCAAAAAGATGCGCAGGATTATTTCCTGGCCAGCCGCGCGCTGCCCTGGTGGGCAATCGGCACGTCGCTGATTGCCGCCAACATCTCCGCCGAACAGATCATCGGCATGTCCGGTTCGGGCTATGTGATCGGGCTCGGGATCGCCTCCTACGAATGGATGGCGGCGATCACCCTCATCATCGTCGGCAAGTACTTCCTGCCGATTTTTCTGAAGAACGGCATTTACACCATGCCGGAGTTTTTGGAGAGGCGCTATAGCACCAGTGTGCGCACCGTCATGGCCATTTTCTGGCTCGGCGTCTACGTGTTCATCAATTTGACCGCCATCCTGTGGCTGGGAGCGACCGCCGTGCACACGGTCGCGGGCATCGAGGTGCAGACCGCCCTGATCGCGCTCGCCCTGTTTGCCGGCGCCTACGCGCTGTACGGCGGACTCAAAGCGGTGGCGCTGACGGACATCGTCCAGGTATCGCTGTTGGTGCTCGGCGGTCTCATCATCAGCTTCATCGCCCTCAACAAAATCTCCGGCCATGCAGGAGTCCTCGCCGGCTTTCATGAACTGACGACGCGATTTCCCGAGAAATTCAAGATGATCCTGCCGCCGGGCAGTCCGTACTACAAGGATCTGCCCGGTCTTTCCGTTCTGCTGGGCGGGATGTGGGTGATGAACATCTCCTATTGGGGCTTCAATCAATACATCATTCAGCGGGCGCTGGCGGCCAAGAGCGTCCGTGAAGCCCAGAAGGGCATCGTGCTCGCTGCCTTCCTGAAGCTGTTGATGCCCGTCATCATCGTGCTGCCGGGCATCGCCGCCGTCGACTTGGCGCCGCACCTCGAGCGGCCCGATGAAGCCTACCCGCACCTCATGGCCATGCTGCCGACCGGGATTCTCGGGCTGGTGTTCGCGGCGCTGATCGCCGCCATCGTGGCCTCGATGGGATCCAAGATCAACTCGATCGCCACCATCTTCACCATGGACGTGTACCGGCCGCTGCGCCCGCAGGCCTCGCAACAGCACCTGGTCTGGGTCGGCCGCGTCACGGCCGCCGGCGCTCTCATCATCGCCATCATCATGGCGAAGCCGCTGCTGGGCAGCTTCGATCAGGCGTTCCAGTACATCCAAGAGTTCACGGGGTTCTTCACCCCCGGTATTTGCGTGATCTTTCTGCTGGGTATGTTCTGGGAGCGCTGTACCGCGACCGGCGCCCTGGTGGCCGCCATCGCCTCCTTCGTCCTCTCCTGTCTGCTTTGGCGATTCTGGCCGTCGCTGCCCTTCATGGATCGCGTCGGCCTGGTATTTCTGGCCTGCCTGGGGTTGGCGGTTGTCCTGTCCCTGATGGAGCCCCGCCGCGAATCCGCGCTGCGTGTGGAATTGAAGCAGATCGACTATTCGACCAGCACCGGTTTCAATATTGCCGCGCTGGTCATCACGGCCATTTTGATCGGCCTGTACGCAACCTGGTGGTAGGCTAGCGCGTATGAACACTCACGTCCGCGGCCAGAACCTGACCTACAGCATTGCCAATCACATCGGCATCGCCGTCGTCACCGGCGTTTACTCGGCGGACAATCCCATCCCCATCGAGGCAGAACTTTGCCGGCAATATGGCGCCAGCCGCCCGGTGCTGCGCGAAGCGGTCAAGATGTTGACCGCGAAGGGCCTGCTCGGCGCGCGGCCGCGGCGCGGCACCTGGGTGCAGCCGGAAGATAAATGGAATCTGTTGGATCCCGACGTGCTGGGCTGGCTGCTGGAGCGCAAGTTTTCAATGGCGCTGCTCATCGAATTCACCGAAATCCGCCTGGCCGTCGAGCCGGGCGCCGCGGCGCTCGCCGCCGCCTCGGCGGGGGCGGACGAAAAGGCCGCGATCCGCGCCGCAATCCTGCGCATGCAGGCCGCGGATCGCGGCGAGGATGACCCGCTCGAATCGGACATCGCCTTCCACGTCGCCGTGCTGCGCGGCAGCCGCAATCGCTTCTATGCGCAGCTCTCCGAACTCATCGCCACGGCGCTGCGCTTCAGCATTCGCATGACCAACCGCTACAAGGGCGTGCGGCTTGCCAGCGTCGCCGACCATAAGAAAGTGGCGGATGCCATCATTGCTGGAAAGGTGGATTTGGCCGGCGAGGCCATGCGCAAATTGATCCAGGAAGCCATGGACTTGATCTGCAAGCGTGAGGCGCAGGAAAAACGAGCGGGCTACAAGGCGCTCCGGGCCGATAGATCCTAAGAGCGTCGTGCATGGCAAGAATCAAGATCGCGATCGTCGGGCTCGGCAAGATCGCGCGTGACCAGCACATTCCGGCCATTGCGGCCGGCAGCGATTTCGAATTGATTGCCGTTGCCAGCCCGCATCACAAGGCGAGCGGCCTGCCGAACTACGAGGATCTGCCGGCGCTGCTGCGGGCCATGCCGGACGTGTCCGCGGTGGCCCTGTGCACTCCGCCTCAGGTGCGTCATGAAATTGCCCGCTACGCCCTGCAACAGGGGCTGCATGTCCTTTTGGAGAAACCGCCCGGGGTCACGGTGAGCGAAGTTACTGCGCTGGCCGCCCTCGCCGCGCAGCGGCGCGTCACCTTGTTTGCATCCTGGCACTCGCGCCACGCCTGCGGCGTCGAACCGGCCCGCGCATGGCTGCGTGAGCGCACCATTCGCCGCATCACCGTCGCCTGGAAGGAGGACGTGCGCGTCTGGCATCCCGGGCAAACCTGGATCTGGAGGGCCGGCGGCCTGGGCGTGTTCGATCCCGGCATCAACGCCCTGTCGATATTGACGCACATCGTTCCCGCTCCCTTGATGTTGCAATCCGCCGAACTGTCCTATCCGCGCAATTGCTCGACGCCGATCGCCGCCGTCCTATCCATGGCCGGCGAGCCGTCGCTGGCCGTGCACGCCGATTTCGACTTTCTACAGACCGGTCCGCAAACCTGGAGCATCGACGTTGCAACCGATTCCGGCCGTCTCGAGCTCGCCATGGGCGGCAAGGAGCTGACCATCGACGGCGGTGAGACGCAAACCTCGCCCAATGCAGAATACCCGGCCCTCTACACGCATTTCGCCGAATTGATCCGCAGCGGCCGCAGCGACGTCGACGTGGCTCCGTTGCAGCTCGTCGCGGATGCTTTTTTGTGCGGCCGCCGCCGGGAAGTCGAGCCATTCTTCGAATAGCGCGGCATGCTCGATCTCAACGGCAAATTGCGCCTGCACGATGAATTCAAAGCCGGCACGGTGCGGATCGGCGCCGAGCGCGAACCGGTACTGGTCATCGACAACTTTCTCAGCCAGCCGCAGCTCCTGGTCGAATTCGCCGCCGAGCACGCCGCATTCGACGGCGTCTCCGATGCGTTCTATCCCGGTTGCCGCGCTCCCGTCCCCGCTATCTATTGCTTCGCGCTGCGAGCCTTTCTGGGACCGGCCATCGAGCGGACGTTCGGGCTGCAGAACAGCGTCGTCACGGGCGAACTGAGTCATTTTTCGCTGGTCATGACGCCGCCCGGGCGGCTGCAAGCCGTGCAGCGAATGCCGCATTTCGACAACACCAACCCCAAGCAGCTCGCCGTGCTGCACTATCTATGCAAGCCGGAAGACGGCGGCACGTCTTTCTATCGCCACCGGCGCTCGGGTTTCGAATTCGTCGATGAAGGCCGCCGGGCGGCCTATGAGCAGGCGGTCGCCCTGGATTTTGCGGCCTACGGGCCGCCGCCGGCAAAGTACATCTGCGGCGATGACCCCCGCTACGAACGCACCCATTCGTTCGCCGCCGCTTTCAATCGCGTGCTCATCTATCGGAGCATCAACTTGCACAGCGCGGATATCGCTCCCGCGTTCGATTTCGAACGGGACCCGCGTCGCGGCCGCTTGACCGCCAATACTTTTTTCTTCTATCGCTGAACGCCGCTGGCGTCGGGGAATGTCACCAGGATCGATTCAACGGCGGCCCCCTTGGCGTCGTCGGCGCCATGCTCGCCCGAGTTGGGGAACACGGTGAGCTGCAGCCGTTCCACCTCTTGCAGATGAATGCGACCGCCGCCGCTACCGCGCAGCCTGGGACTGTCGCGCCAATAGTTCCACAAACCAGGGAACGGACTGGGAATGTGAATGCTGCGCGAGATCTGCAATGTCTCGAGCGGCACGCGCACCGTCGTCCAGGAATCGCCCGCCATCACGGCTGCGCTCCACGCCGCCCCATCCCGCTCGATCAGCTGCACCTCGATGGTCTTGCGGCTGCCGCCCACGGCCCGCAATTTGATCTCCACGGCGGTCGCACGCGACAGGTCCGCGCCGCGGGCGGCGACCGCGTCGCCGACGTAAAGCGCGGCGGCGTAGCGTGGCGGCGTGTCCTTGCCCAAGTCCGGCAGCAGCAAACTCAAGGCGGACTCATCCGCGTTCTCGCCCGGCGCAATCTGGAAGAACGGCAGCCGATAGCGCTCGCCGGGCCGTACGAAGGACAGGAGCGGATAGTCTTCCTTCGGATTGAGCAGCCGCATCGGCGTGCCGGCGGGCGTTACGCGAAAGGACCAGGGAGCCTCGAGATGAAAGGGCCATTCGCCGGGTTGCTCGGGCACGCCGCCGGGAAACGTCGTACTGCGGCCGCCGGTCTTGACGCTCACTGCGTACTCGTACAACCCCGGCGTGAGAGCCCCCGCCTCCAAGGTGCCGACGTACTCATTGCCCCGTGATCTTTGCATCGGCATGGCCGCTCCAAAGGCACGCGTGCCGGCGGGACGGACCCACAACTTGACCTCGTCGGGCATGGCATCGTCCGCCACGCGCGCGCGGATCGGCATGGCGCTGCCGGCGGGAAACTCTTTTGGCGTCAGCGTCCGGACGTCGTCGGCGTCATAGGGCACACGCTCATTCACATGAAATTCATCGAAGCCCACCCGGCCGATGCGCGCCGGCAGCTGCGCCCGGTCCACCCGCTGGTCGCGGGTGAGCAGCCATACTCCCGGTTCGACCGAGAACTGACCGTGCTCCGCCTTGCGCCGCACGGCCGCAGGATCAGCGGGGACCCTGATGGGAACGGCGAAGAACTGCTCGCCGAGATCGGGTAACCGCAGCAACATGGGCCAACGGCGGTACAGCAGCCTCGAGACGATCTTGTCCGGGCGAGGCTGTTCGAAAGGATCCCGCACTGAGACTTCATCCGGATAGACTTCCAGGCGCCAGACACCCTCGCGCACCTTGTCGATGAAGTACGCGCCGGTGCCCTCGTACTCGACCGCTCCGGAGGATTCGTAGCCGACGATCCGCCGTAGGGCCCGCGGATTGCGCGGCTGCGAATGGGTCGCGCCGGCATTCATGAAGGCATCATCGGCGTTCAGTTCGCTCGCGTCGCCGGCGTAACTGACGTGAAAGTCGCCAAAATCGAGATTCTCAGGGTATCGGCCGTAGCTCTGAAATCGAGGCAGCCGCCGCATCGCCTCCGCGGCAATGACCGCGCTCACGGCCTTTCTCGGGGTATGCACCAGATTGAGGTAGTGCGTCTGCCACCCGAGATTGAAAGGCGCGGTGCGCAGCATGTCGTAGGCGAACATGGTCGCGAATTGCGCGCCGACCGCCCGATAGGTCCGGGCCATCGCCGGGTACATGTAGCCCGTGATCAGATCCGCCTGATCGAATTCGTAGACGATCCGCGGTTTGCCCTGAAGCTCCGGCCGCAGCATATCGGGATACCCGTCCACGGCCTGCAGAAAATTGCCGTGCAGCGTATGTCCCGCGACCAGACTCGATGGATACCAGCCGAAACTGACGCCGTCCACCTGGGATTGCTTGATGGCGCCGGCAATGGCGAAATCCTGGGACACATTGAAGAACGTCAATTTCTTGCAGCCGGTGCTGCGCACCGCACCCACCAGGGCATTGATGTACGCGACAGACCCTGCCGTATCCTCGGGATGATGCACCGGTTCATTGATCATTTCGATGAACAGAATTGCCGGCTCATTCTTGATCGCCACTCCCGTGTAGCGATTGACGTGATCGAGCAATTGCTTGATGTAGTTGACCTGGGCGGCAATTGATTCGGGGTTGGTGCCCATGGCCTCGCGTGGAAAATAGCGCGAGAAGCCGGCATTCGTGGAGGGCTTGCCCATTTGATCGGCGAATGCCGGATCGTAGGTGTGAATGGGGGTCAGAAGAATATAGATGCCGCGGGCGCGGGCGCTCGCGATCAAGTAGTCCATCAAATCGACATGCTCGTTGACGATGAGATTGCCGCTGCGGTCGGCATTTTCCCAGTCGCCCCACGAGCACAAACGCAACGCCGTCCAGCCCATGCGCGCGAAGTGCGCCATGTCTTCGTCGATCATGGCCTTGCGATCGTTCGAGACCAGCCCCGCCATGCGGTAGTCGGAACCGGACATGAGGCAGTAGTTGGCGCCGTACAGCCCCACCTCTTCCTTGGAATCGCCCCAGCGGATGACGCCGGCCGGGTCAAGGTAAACGGGACGCGTTGCCGTGCCATCGTCGGCGGTCCGCGCGCCGGCCGATGCCGGCGGAAGAGCGGCGGCCAACCACGCAACGAGCAGCAAGAATCGCATTCCCATCCCCCGCGAGTGCCCTATGGATTAACTATATCTCATTTATCATATATAATGAAACAGCTAGTCCGCAGCGACGGCTTCAATCTCCAAAAGCCATTTCTCGTCGAATATTCCAGTGACGATGACCGTCAGCGCTGGACGATGTTCGCCGAGGAACTCCTGCCGTATTTCCCGGTTTGATGGCGCAAAGTCCCGTGACGACAGGAATATCGTGACCTTGATGAGATTGGCGACAGTCATGCCCGCGGCGCCGAGTTGCGCAATGACGTTGCGCCACACTAACCGCGCTTGCGACGAAAAATCGTCAGGCACATGCCCTGCCGGCGTTTCCGGAATTTGGCCGCTCACAAAGAGAATACGCTCGGCGCCGGACACGGCCACCGCTTGCGAATAACCCCCCGCCGCTGGCGGCGCCGACTCAGCGTTGATGGTGCTTATCTTCATGAGCTACTGGTAACCCCCGCGGCTGCAACATGATCGGCGATGAAGCGTGAGTGGCTGGGCATGGCTTCCGCCGTTTGACGAATGGCCGCTCGCAGGCGCGCCAATTGATCGGCGGCCGCATCGAGCGGCACGACGTCGGCGAGCGGATCGTAGCGGCGCGGCCATATGCCCTGGCCGATGAACACCGACAGCCAGTTCGGCTCCACGAACAACTCGCGGTCCTCGAAGGCGACCCGTCCGCTGCTGCGGAATAGATTGATGCGGTACGCGAGCGCGCCGGGAATGTCCATGTTCCCGCAATAGCGCCACAGGTCCGTATCCTCGCGGGCGGTTGCCTTGTAGTGGAGAATAATGAAGTCCCGGACGCGGTCGTACTCGTCGATTTGCAGGCGGTTGTACTCCTCGGCATCGCAGGGATCGAAGCCGCGGTCCGGGAAAATCGCCGCCAATTGGGTAACGCCGCTTTGCACCAGATGAATGCTGGTGGATTCGAGCGGCTCGAGGAAGCCGCCGGCCAACCCCAGCGCAATGCAGTTCTTGTTCCAGAATTTCTTGCGCCGCCCGGTGGTGAATCGCAGGAACCGCGGCTCCGCCAGCGCCTTGCCGTCCAGATTCGACATCAAAGTGCCCGCCGCCTCGTCGTCGCTGATGAAACGGCTGCAATACACGTACCCGTTGCCGATCCGGTGCTGCAGCGGTATGCGCCACTGCCAACCCGCCTCCCGCGCCGTGGAACGCGTGTACGGCGTCGGCGCGCCGGCATTCTCGCAGGGCACGGCCACCGCCCGGTCGCAGGGCAGCCAGTGCGTCCAATCCTCGTAGCCCGTCTTCAATGCCTGCTCGATCAGCAGCCCGCGAAAGCCCGAACAGTCGATGAACAGATCCGCCTCGATCTGCCGGCCGCACTCGAGGTCCAGCGCCCGGATGAATCCATCCTCGGCGCGCAATGCCACGTTCACGATCTTGCCCTCGATCCGTTCCACTCCGCGTGCCTGCGCGTAGCCGCGGAGGTACTGGGCATACAGGCTGGCATCGAAATGCAGCGCGTAGGACAGGCTGGACAAGATCAGCCGCGGATCTTCCACCGGCCGGATGAATTTGCCCAGGCGTGCGGCGGTGCCGGACAGCGAATAGTCGAGCAGCGGCTCGTCATGACCCGCCGCACGCAGCCGCAGCCAATGGTGATGCAGGGCCACCTGGTCGATGGGCTTGCCGTACTTGCCGAAGGGATGCATGTAGCGGTGGCCGATCCGAGCCCAGTCGCGAAATTCGATCCCCAGCTTGAAGGTTCCCTGCGTCTTGCGCATGACATCGTCTTCATCGATGCCGAGCAAGGCGTTGAAACTGCGGATCGGCGGTATCGTCGCCTCGCCGACGCCGATCGTGCCGATCTCGGCCGATTCCACGACGGTGATGCGGCTGAAGCCATCTTTGAGGATGCGCGCCAGCGTCGCGGCGGCCATCCATCCGGCGGTGCCTCCGCCCACGATCAGAATGCTGCGGATCCGATGGTCGGTCACGATCGACTCCCTGCCGGCGCGTCGATGCCGCAGTGCTGCGCCAGGTACTCTTCATGCAGCGGTGCCGCCTGCGCGGCGCGGCGAATCGCTTCGCGCATTTGTCGCAGATTCTCCCGTAGGCCGACGGCATCGCGCTGATCCACCAAGGTATCATAACGTTCCGGCGATACCTCCTGGCCCAGGAACACGGCAATCCAATTGGGCGCCGCGAACAGATCGCCGCCGTACTTGATCACCCGCCCGCTGTTCTTGAATTGCTGAATCTTGTACGCCAGTGCCTCCGGGATATCCATGCCGCGGCATTGCCTCCACAACGGATCCTCGCGCGACGAGGCCTTGTAGTGAAGAATGATGAAGTCGCGGATGCGTTCGTATTCGTTGCCGGCAATCCGATTGAATTCATCCGCCGCAGGAGCCGAGCATTGGCGGTCCGGAAAGAGGTTGAGCAGGTGGGTCAGGCCTTTTTGAATCAGATGGATGCTGGTGGACTCCAACGGTTCGAGAAACCCGCCGGCCAGCCCCAGCGCAATGCAGTTCTTGTTCCAGAATTTCTTGCGCCGCCCGGTGGTAAATCGCAGAAATCGCGGCTCCGCCTTCGCCTTGCCGTCCAGATTCGACATCAAAGTGGCCGCCGCCTCGTCGTCGCTGATGAAACGGCTGCAATACACGTACCCGTTGCCGATCCGGTGCTGTAGCGGTATGCGCCACTGCCATCCCGCCTCGCGCGCCGTGGAACGCGTGTATGGCGTCGGCGCGCCGGCGTTCTCGCAGGGCACCGCCACCGCCCGGTCGCAGGGCAGCCAGTGCGACCAATTCTCGTATCCGGTCTTCAATGCCTGCTCGATCAGCAGGCCGCGAAAGCCCGAACAGTCGATGAACAGGTCCGCCTCGATCTGCCGGCCGTCATCCAGCCTGAGCGCGCGAATGAATCCGTCCTCGCTGCGCAAGTGCACGTCCACGATCTTGCGTTCGATCCGCACCACCCCGCGCGACTGCGCATAGCCGCGCAGATACTCGGCGTACAGTCCGGCGTCGAAATGAAAGGCGTAGGCAAATACCGATGCCAGGCTCTCCTCATTCAGGCCGCCGGCCGGTACGCGGCCGAGCCGCGCGGCGACGGTATTGAGGGAATAGTCTTCGAAACTCGTCGTGTCACCCTGCTGGCGCAGCTTGAGCCAATCCTGATGCAGCGATATCTGCTCGAGGCTGGTGCCGTGCGCGCCGAAGGGATGGAAGTACTCATGGCCGGGCCTCGTCCAGTTCCGGAACTCGATGCCGAGTTTCAGCGTGCCTTGAGTCTTGCGAAGGAATTCATCCTCATTGAGGCCCAGGGCAATGTTGAACAAGCGGATCGGTGGAATGGTGGCTTCGCCGACCCCGATGATGCCGATGTCGGGGGACTCGATGACGCTGATGGCGCCAAAGCGGCGCCCGAGGCGGCGCGCCAGTATGGCTGCCGCCATCCAACCCGCCGTGCCGCCGCCCACGATGGCAATGTCGCGCACTCGGTTATGCACAGTGTTCTCTGAGGAAGTGCGAATGCGTGGGCAGCGTCGCCACCGCGTCCGCGATCATCGACCGCATACGGAGCAGAGCGGCTCTGGCTTCGCCGGCATCGAGAACGTCCGCCAGCGGATCGTAGTCCTGCGGCACGAGGTTTTGCCCGAGGAAGAGCGCAATCCAGCTATCCTCGCCAAAATGTTCCTCGTCGAACATCGCGACGCGTCCGCAGCTCCGGAACAGCTCGATTTTGCTGCGCAGCGAATCCGGAATCTGCATGCCGCGGCAGTGCTCCCAAAACGGCGAGTCGCGGCGCTCCGTGGCCTTGAAGTGCAGGATGAGAAAATCACGGATGCGCTCGTGCTCCATGACCGTCAGACGGTTGTATTCCTCGATATCGTCCCCGCTGAAACGGCGCACCGGAAACAAGCTCACCAGCCGGGTAATGCCGGTCTGCACGAGATGCAGCCCCGTCGACTCCAACGGTTCGAGAACGCTGCCGGTGAGTACGATGCAGTTCTTGTTCCAGAATGTCGCCGGCCTCCCCGGCGACAATTGAAGAATATGTGGATCCGCCAGCGCGGCGCCCGGCAGTTCGGACAGCAGGCTCGCCGCGGCGTCATCGTCGCTGATATGACGGCTTGAATAGGCGCAGCCGCTGTCCACGCAATGCTGCAGCGGTATCCGCCAGCGCCAACCGGATCCCTGAGCCGCGGCTTCCGAATAGGGTTTGGGATCGCCCGGATCGGCGTAGGTGACGCCGACGGCGCGATCGCAGGGCAGCCAGTGGCTCCAGTCGTTCCAATTTGCGTCGGACACTTGACGCATTACTTCGCCGCCGGCGCCGGCACCGGTGCAGTCGATATAAAGATCGGCGCGGAGCCGCGAGCCGTCATCGAGCTGCAGCGCCTCGATGAAGCCGTCCTCGGCCCGCAATTGCACGGCCACGACGTTTCGCTCGAGACGCGTGACCCCGTGCGCCTGCGCGTACTCCCGAAGGTAGGCGGCGAGCAGACCCGCCTGGAAGTGGTACCCATAAGAATAGTGCGACAAGACCGAGTGGCGGTCGGACACCGGGCGTGCGAAGCGGCCCGACCTGGCGGCCACCGTCGCAGTGGAATAGTCCTCGATGCCGGTGGGGCCCTTCAGCTCACGCAGCTTGAGCCAATAGTGGTGAAATGGAACGGCGTCGAGTTTGGCTCCAATCGGACCAAAGGTATGGAAATACCGGTCGCCGAGCCGGCTCCAGTCCGCAAACTGCGCGCCCAGCCTGAATGTCCCGCGTGTTTTTCGCAGCAGATCGTTTTCGTTGATCCCCAGCAAACCGTTCAGACGATGGAAGGATGGGAGAGCCACCTCGCTGAACGCGCCGGCGCGTATCGACGCCGGCGGGTCAACCACGTGAATGTCGCAAAAGCCGCGCTTCAGCAGGCGCGCCAGCGCCGCGGCGGCCAGCCAAGCCGCCGCACCACGGCCGCCCACGATTGCAATGCTTTGAACGCGTTCAGGGGGCAACCAGGCTCCTAGACCCGCAAGGCGACATCAGGGCCGGCGCTTAGGGTGGGGTCGACGCCCGCCACGATACCATTGACAGCTATCATCCTATTTATCGTATAATACTATTATTGGATCGGCGCGATTGATCAAAGAATGAGCGCAAAGCTCAACTAAAAGGGGAGAGTCCGTGAAATCTAGAACTAGACTGCCTGCCTACGGGACCGGCGCGTTGGCCATTTTTACCTCGTTTGGCTGTCAAGCTTATGCGGATGCCGCCGGCGATTCGGCCAGCGACAGTCTCAATGAAATCGTGGTCACCGGCGTTCGACAGGCGATGAAAGATTCGATCGCGACCAAGAAAAACTCTGACCTGATCGGCGACAACATCACCACCGCGGAGATCGGCCAGCTGCCGGACGTGACCATCGCTGAGGAACTCAATCGTCTTCCGGGCGTCAACACCACGCGTGATCGCGGCAATGCCAGTCAGGCATCGGTGCGCGGCCTGGGACCCCGCCTCGTTCTAGGACTCGTCAACGGCCGCGAAGTCGCCTCATCCGAGCCTTCGCAAGATCTGCGTTGGGAAATCTATCCCTCCGAAGTGCTGTCGGGCGCCAACGTCTTCAAAACCCAGGACGCCTCGCTCATTCCCGGCGGCATCGCGGCAACGGTCGATATCAAGACCGTCTCGCCGCTGGATTACAAGGGTCCGGAGTGGAGTTTTCGCGCCGGTCCGACGTACAACGATGAAGGCAAGGATTTGCCGGGCTACAGCCCGGTCGGCTATCGCGGCAGCGGCGGCTTCATCGGGCACATCAATGATGATTTCGCGGTATCACTGGCCGCCAGCGCGCAACGCGAAAAGAACGGCTTCCCTGACTTTCGCACCTTCGGTTGGAACACGCCGGCCAACTCGGGGGCCAGTCCCACTAACCCCGCGGGCAACACTGGCGATCTGAACGGCGATGGGGTCCCCGACAACACCACCTGGGGCCTCAACACCGAAGTCAAAGAAGTGACCCAGGACCGCTACGCCCTGGCGGGCGGCGCCGGTTGGCGCGCCAGCGACAGCCTGACCATCAAGGCCGACGCGCTCTGGTCTCAATACTCGATCAAGGAAAACCAGTTCCAAACCTGGTACGGCAACAACATCACCGGCAACTGGGCGAACGGCAACGCCGGTGTCTACAACGCTCCGGGCAGCTCCTACACCATCGTCAATGGGTCCGTGGTGGCGGCCAACCTGAACAACGCCTTTCCGAATTACGAGAGCGAGATCGCCCGCTACAACGAAAAACACACGCTGGCCGTCCTCGGCCTCAACGCCGAGTGGAAGTCCGGCGCCTGGGACAACTCAGCGGACCTGTCCTTCTCCGATGCGTGGCGCCGCAACCAGTGGCAGGCCATTTATCTGTCGGACCAGTATCCGCAAAATCTGGCCTTCAATGTGGCCAATGGACAGGTACCGTACGGCGCGTTCCCCAACAGCATCGATCCGGCCGATCCGTCCTTGCAAACGGCGGGCGGCTTTCGCAGCAACAATGGGTCGAATGTGAATGGCACGGGCCAAAGCTCGGGGCCTGAGGAGACCAAGGATCATATCGGTGCTTTGGCATTGAACTTTTCGCGCACCCTCGATCAGTCGTTCTTCAGCGATGTGAAATTCGGCGGCCGCTGGTCGGACCGCGAGAAGACCCATCATGCCGATCAGTGGGGACTGTGCGCCGGGACCGGTTCCACCACGTTCGGCGTTTACGGCAATCAGAATTCGCAGGTTTGCCCCGCGGGAACGGTCAGCCAGAATGCGCCCATGTCCCTCGCCAATGCCGGACTCTCTGAGTTTTCGGCGCCTTCCATTCATGCGCCGCCCTTGGTGTACGGTAATTGGGACAGCCTCTTCTCGCTGGTTTATCCCAATTCCGCCGCGCCGGTGGGTTCCGATGAGCCGCTGGTGCGAACCGACGTCACCGAGAAAACCTACGAAGGTTTCGTGCAACTCGACTTCAAGTCTTCGTTGGGGGACATGCCGTTGACCGGCAATGCGGGCCTCAGGGTTGCTCATGTTAAAACCGAGAGCTCCGGATACCAGACCCTCGACGGCAACGCATTTACGCCGGTCTCCATCAGCAACGACTACACCGACGTGCTTCCCAGCGTGAATACCATACTGCATCTGACCGATACTCAGCAGCTGCGATTCGGCGCCAGCATCGCAGTGTCACGCCCACCCCTGGATGCCTTGGTGACCGGCTTCAGTCTCAATGCCACCGGCAACCCAAAAACCGGCGGCGGCGGCAATCCGAAGCTCGACCCCTTCAAGGCCGATCAAATCGACTTCTCCTACGAATGGTACTTCCACGAGGAATCCCTGTTCGCCGTTGCGCCCTATTACAAGTACGTCAAGACCTATATCGGCGCCAGCCAGTCCACGGAGAACATCGGCGGTTCGCAGTACATCATCACCTCGGAAAGCAATACCAAGGGCGGTGAAATTGGCGGCGTTGAGTTGACCTTGCAAACGCGATTCTTCTTTCTGCCGGGCTTCCTGCAGGATTTCGGCATCTATGCGAACCACGCGCAGGTGGAATCGAATATCCACGAAGCGGCGCCGGTCGGGAATCCCTATCCGATGGTGGGCTTCGCCAGGGCGACCTCCGAAGTGGATCTGTTCTACAACAAGGCCGGCTTCGAGTCGCGGGTGGCCCTCAAGAATCACACGGCGTTTACCGTGGCGCCGACCTGGGTGGGGACGACACTCAAGATGCTCGCCCCCGAAACCACTCTCGATGCCAGCGTCTCTTACAACTTTGAAAAGTACTGGAGTGTTCGTTTGCAGGGTCGGAACCTGACCAACGAGCGGGCCCGTTTCACGACGGATAACAATCCGCAAAATCTGGCTAACGACGGCGGTTACCAGGTGTACGGTCGATCCTACCTACTCGATTTCGGTCTCACGTTCTAACAACGCGGCGGCGCTGCTCAGGGTCGATTCAATCGCTTGAGCAACGCCGCTCGGATGTGCGCTGCCAGTTCCGGCGTCATCTCCCCGAGCGCGCCGCGGCGGTCGGGCGGCAAATGGGCAACGGGGTCCGCCTCCGTTTGGAACACATAGTGGTCGAACACCGCGCGCCACGCGGCGCGCTGATTGTCGGGCAGATGCCTCAGGGTCAGAAAGCCGTGCAGCAGGCAGTCGTAAGGTGACCCAAGCTTGACCTGTGCCGGGTCCCACCAATAGTTGATCAAGACGTTGAAGCGCTCCAGCGATTTGACGTGATGCCACCATAGGTACGGTATGTACACGGCATCGCCCGGCTCGAGTTCCGTCGTTTGCGCCGCCGCCAACGCCTGTTCGAAACGCGGATAACGCTCGAGATCGGGGTCGTCCAATGACACCATGCTGACCGGTTGGCCGGCGAGCGTGAAATGGATCGGACCCACATACAGATTTCGAATCTGATCCGGGGGGAAGAAGGTGAACCGCCGGCGGCCGCCGACAACGCAGGCGATATTCTCGGAAATATCGTAGTGGGTGGTGACGGTCACCGAATTTCCAACCCAAATTCTCGGGATGGCTGTGGGATCCGCCAGTTCGATCGCGTTCTCACCCGCGAAACCAGGCAAGAATTCGGGCACGGATGCCGATTGTATGAAAATCGCCGGCGGGCTCGGATCGTCGATGTGCGCCAACAACCGGTCGAGCGTAGAACTTATTTTCTCCGACTTGCGTTCAAAATTGAGACCGGTCAAATCGTTGCTATAGAAAAATCGGCCGCGGATCGCAGGGTCGCCGAGCAGAGTTTCGACCGCGCGGCCGCCATCGAAATTAGCGAGGTAACCCTTCAGCGCCCGCGCAGATTTCAAGCCCGCACGCACGGCAGGCCAATCCTTGATCAGCCCCCTGAGGACCGCAGGTTTGTTCGCCGGCACGATCTCCTGGCGGAAGGTGCCGAGGTCGACATCAACCCACTCTTTGACCCTTGGCAGCGTGCTCATCATTGGCCGTTGATGCTGGACTATTCCTCTTCGTACCGATAGTGAATATATCGAGCTTGTCCGGCTCGCGATCGCTCCTCCTGCTTGTCGTGCGCAGTCGTTGGGGCTAGCATCCGGCGCGGCGCAAATCATAAGGAGTAATCCATGGTGCCCCTGGCCTCATTGTGGCTGCCGATCCTCATATCCGCAGTCATCGTTTTCCTGGCGAGCTGGATCGTCCACATGTTCCTCACCCACCATCGCAGCGACTTTGCCAGGCTTCCCAATGAAGACGCGGTGCTGGAGTCGTTGCGCTCGTTGAACGTACCCACCGGTCAATACCTCGCGCCCTACGCCAACTCGCCGGCGCAGATGAAGCAGCCGGAATACCTGGAAAAGCGCAGGCGCGGCCCGGCGCTGTTCCTGACCCTGGTCACGGGCAGCGATCCCGGCATGGGCAAGGCCCTGCTGCAGTGGTTCATCTATCTGCTGGTGATTTCGCTGGTTGTCGCCTACTTGACTCGTTACGGCCTGCCCTCCGGTGCGCCCTACTCCGTGGTGTTCGAGTACGTCGGAGTCGCGGCGTTCATGGCGTATGGCCTGGGCCATGCGCATCAGTCGATCTGGTACGGCCAGGCGTGGCGCACGACCATCAATTACTTCGTCGACGGAGTGATCTACGCCCTACTGACGGCGGGAGTCTTCGGCTGGCTTTGGCCGCGATAACCCGGCCTCACTTGATAGCCACGCGCGGTACTCCGAAGGGCGCAGGCCGTAGCGAGCGATGTTGCCTTCATGCAGACCTGCCAGGTCTTGCAGGGCGACTTCGCAGAAGCGCTGCAGATCACTCGCGGGCGCGAGCTGTCTCCCGTGCGCGCGAATCGCCTGAGTGGTGGGATTCTCACCGCCCTTGATGATAGAAGCGATGACTTCTCGCAGCGCGGCGCGATACTTCAGCCGAAAGGTATCGGGCTCGGGCAGGGAGTCGCGGACCGTAAGATATTTCTCGCAGGAGCGCTCGTACGCCCAGACGAACAAGTCGCGTATCAGCTCCACGCGATTGAACTCATAAACGGCCATCATGCCCTCGGTGTAGGCGCGCTCGGGAACGCCGATGAATGACAGCGGCACCAGGTTCAGGCGGACCAGCGGAATGTTGGCGGCCAACCGCGAAGTGCGCTTGTTCACGTCGATGAACGGCTGCAGGTAGGGCAACTGCACCATGAGGAATAGCGCTTGCTCGTAGGGGTCCTGGATGGCGGCCGCTTTCGCCAGCAGCAACTCGAACATCTCCTCGATCAACTGCGGAATTGCGGTCGGTATGTACATCGTTCCGGTGACGCCCACCGCGTTCGTGCGCACTCGGCCGGCGTCGCGCGGGTGAGCAAGCAGATTCTCCGCCAGCAGCGCATGCAAGTTGCAAAGGGTGAACCGATTGACGCCGATGTCCTCAGCCGAGTTCACCAACAGCTCGATGGCCGATTTGTGATTCAGGATCATCTGCGTTTCCTCGGCGTTCTTGCCCGCGGCCGCTTGACCATCACGAATCAAGCGCTCGGTATCGAGCAGCGAGTAGGTGTTGCCCTCGAGTCGGCTGGATGCCCAGGACAGATCGATCAACAGCCGGTCGAGTATGTGCCGCGCGAAGGTGCCCGCCGGGCGCTGCGGCTGCCGCGGGCTGCCCGATTGGTGCAAGTACCGACGTATTGGGTCCGGCAGATAAGCTGTTTGGTTGGGTTGGTACTCATCCAAGAATGCTCGCCGGTATCCGACGGATGGCCGCTCGAAGAGTGGACGACGAATCAGCGCACGCACTTCGCGGGCCGCCGTGGAAATCGGCGGGTATTCTTCTTGAAGACCCTGCGAGTCAACACCTGAATTCGGTTCGGCAATCGCCGCCGCTGAACCACCCCTCTCGCGCCCGCCGTAGACGAGCGGCAGCAAATATCGTCGGCCCTTCTTGATGCCGACCGCGCGCAGCTGTTCCGCGGCAACCCACTGCGCGAGTCTGCGCTGTAGAGACCTACGGCTTGCCCAGTTGGCCAATCGCGCGCTGAGGTCTTCGATGGCACAGCCCTCGGGGAAGGCTGCCAATTCTGCTCGGACCAATCTCAGTAGGTGGGGTGACAAGAGCTTTGGCATGGGTCTCTTTTGGCGCATAAAGGCCAATTACGCGCCAATAATCTACTATTTATGGCGCATAAACACAATATGCGCCATAAACGTCCCGTCAGCCGCGCTCCAGCAAACCGAGCAGTTCGTCGAAACTCTGCTCCGCAGTCTTGCCCGACGTCATCAACTGAAGCTGTGCCTGCCGGTAGAACGGCTCGCGCACCTTTAAGATGTCCTTCAGTTCCCGCATGGCCTCGCGGCTGCGTGCCATCGGCCGAAGATCGCCCTGATCGATGACGCGTTGCATGTGATCTTCCGGCGTGGCGCGTATCCACACCGCCAAGGAGCGTTCGAGCAGCAGCGGCAGGGTCTGCGGATCCGCGGCCAGTCCCCCGCCGGTCTCGATGATGGCCGCGGGGTTTTTCGCCAGCACCGCTTGCAGGCTCTCGCGCTCGAAACGCCGGTAGCCCGGCTGTCCATGCAATTGCAGAATTTCGCCGATGGTGGCGCCGTACTCACGCTCGACCTCGCGGTCGAGTTCCAAGAACGGCACGCCTCGGTGCTGCGCCAGCCGCCGTCCCAACGTGGTCTTGCCCGCGCCCCGCAAACCGATCAGCGTGACATACGGTTTCTTGCTGTCGGCGGCTCCCTCCGCGCTCAATTGCTGGGTCAGGACGCGGCGTGCCTTGGCGAACACGTCATCGGGCAGATGCTTCAGCATCTGCTGCAGCAGCATCCGGTCAATCGCGGGCGGCGGATCATCGGACAGCAAATCATCGGCCGGGAAGCCCATGGCCGATGCCACCCGCCGCAGCACCAAAATGGAGGGATTGCCCTGGCCGCTCTCGAGTTGTGCGAGAAATCGCAGCGACACCCCCGAGTCCGCGGCCAAGGCGTTGCGTGTCATGCCGCGTTGCGCGCGCGCGGCGCGGATCTTACCGGCCAGGATGCGCAAGTAAGCGATGTCCTGTGCATCGGCGCGCCGCGGCTTGGCGCGCACCGCCGCAACGCGGCAGGGTTTAGATTTTCTGGGCATGGGTGGTCATGAAATCGCGCGCAGCGGCGAGTACGGCCTGCGGCTGATCGCGGTGGGGGGAATGGCGGCAGGCCGGCAACGCCAGCAAGCGGCAGTGGGGGGCCGTGCGGGCGATGCTGGCAAGCTGCTCCATCGTCCCATATTCATCGTCTTGGCCCTGGATCGCGAGGATGGGGCAGCGGATCGACGCCAGCAGGCCTTCGATGTTCCAGTCGCGGAATGCCGGGTCCAGCCAAATTTGATTCCATCCCCAGAATACCGCGTCGACGTCCGCATGATGACGGGAGAGCCTGGCGCGCAGCTCCGTCTCGAGATAGGCGGTCTTGGCCGCGGCGATGCTGCGAATGCTGAGCTCTTCGACTTTGACATGGGGCGCGAGCGCGATGATTCCCGCGACCTCATTCTCGGGACCCGCTGCGTGGATGAGTGCAATGGAAGCGCCGTCGCTGTGCCCGAACAAGACGGGCCGGCGAATTTTTAAGCGAGCGAGAATGGCGGGCAGCCAAGTGCGCGCTTCTTCGTGCATGTAATCCACCCGGCGCGGCGCCTCGAGCGGCGACGAGCGGCCATGGCCGTGCCGGGAATAGACGAGAATGCGGCAGCCCGTGGCCTGCGCCAAATGCTCCGGGAAATCCCGCCACTGCGACACCGAGCCCAAGCCTTCGTGCAGCATCACCAGATCGGCGCCGCCGGCGGCGGCAGGCTGCACGAATCGATATTCGATTCGCCGGCTGTCGAAGTTCAGCTGCTCGGTTTGCATGCGGCGCGCAGCTTGAAACGTTGGATCTTGCCGGTCGCGGTCTTGGGCAGGTCGGCGACGAACTCAATCCACCGTGGATACTTGTAAGGCGCCAGCCGCGACTTGACGAAGGTCTGCAATTCACGGACCAGGTCCTGCGACGCGCAAAATCCGCCGGCGAGCACGACGTACGCCATCGGCTTGATCAAAAGTTCCTCGTCCTCCTTGCCGACCACCGCGGCCTCATACACGGCTGGATGCGCCATAAGGGCCGATTCGACTTCGATCGGCGAGACATAGATGCCGCCCACCTTGAGCATGTCATCCGCCCGCCCGGCAAACACATAGTCGCCGTTGTCATCGACCCGGAATCGATCGCCGGTCCGCGTCCAAGAGCCGAGGAAAGTCGCGCGGCTGCGCGCGTGCTGATTCCAGTAGAATTTCGCGCTGGTCGGACCGCGCACCAGCAAATCGCCGGTCTCACCGGCGGCAGCGGGGTTGCCGTTGTCATCGACGATCTTCACGTCATATCCCGGCACCGGCAATCCCAGGGTGCCCGGGCGTATGCGCCCCGGACGATTGGACACGAAGATGTGCAGCATTTCGGTCGAGCCAATCCCATCGACGATGTCGACGCCCGTGCGTTCACGCCAGCGCCGCGCAATATCCGCGGGCAGCGCCTCGCCGGCGGAATTGCAAATCCGCAAGCTCAGTTCCTGCGGCGGCGGCAGTTGGCCGCTGGCGAGCAGCGAGGCATATAAGGTGGGGACTCCCGAGAAAACCGTGGGGCGATGCTGCCGCAGCCGCGCGGCGATCGACGCCGGCGTGGCGCGCTCCGCCATCAGCACGGCCGAGCCGCCCACCGCCAAGGGAAACGTCAACGAATTTCCGAGCCCGTAAGCAAAAAACAGTTTCGCCGCCGACAGCGCCACATCGCTCTCCTGCAATCCCAGCGTGCCCTGCGCGTATAGCGCGGCGGTTTCGATGAGACTGGAATGCACGTGCACGGTGCCCTTGGGAACACCGGTCGAACCCGATGAGTACAGCCAAAAGCACGCCTCGTCGCGCCAGGTGAGCGCGGGCTCGCAAGTCTCGGCCGAGGCCGCCAAGACGTCGCCCAAGGACCGCATGCTCGGCCGCGCCGCCGTGGCGCAGGATATGAGCACATGCCGCAGGAACGCCGACTGCCCGAGAATCGGTTGCCACTGCGGCAACAAAGGTTCAGAGATAACCGCCAGCGGGGCGCGGGTATCGTCGAGCATGTAGGCGTAGTCGGCGGCGGACAGCATGGTATTGACCGGAACCGGCACGACCCCTGCCTTGATCGCTCCCAAAAACGCCGTGGGAAAATCGATGCCATCCTGCAGGCACAGCAAAATTCGCTGCTCCAAGAACACGCCCAATTCACGCAGAGCATTGGCAAAGCGGTTGACGCGCGCTGCCAAGTCGCCATAGGTATAGGCACCGGTGTCATCGATGAACGCTATCTTCGGGCCGCGCCCGGCCCTTAAGTTGCGTTCCAGCAGATCGTGCGCGGCATTGAAGCGCTCCGGGATGCGCAGCGCCGGCGGGCTTTGCGTGGCGTCTATCTCACATAGATCCGGGCTTGGCGGTAGCGGTGGCATCGAGAATGCACTATAGTGCATTTTCTTTGGGGACACCATGGAACCCGCGATGACGATTTCGCGACCGGACGACGCGCCGGTGACCTTCGACACCCATCCGTCCCGCTACCGGCACTGGCGCCTCGAGACCTTGGGTTCGGTCGCGACGCTGACCTTGGATGTCGACGAAGCCGCGGGCATTCGTCCGGGATATCGATTGAAACTCAACTCCTACGATCTCGGCGTCGACATCGAATTGCAGGACGCACTGCAGCGGATCCGCTTCGAACATCCCGAGGTGGGCGCCGTGATTCTCACCAGCGGCAAGGAGCGGATCTTCTGCTCCGGCGCGAACATCTTCATGCTCGGTCTCTCGAGCCACGCCTGGAAGGTGAATTTCTGCAAGTTCACCAACGAGACGCGCAATGGCATCGAAGATTCGAGCGCGCACTCCGGCATCAAGTTCATTGCCGCATGCAACGGCACGACCGCCGGGGGCGGCTACGAACTCGCGCTGGCCTGCGATGAAATCGTGCTCATCGACGATCGATCCTCGGCGGTGAGCCTCCCCGAGGTGCCTCTGCTCGGCGTGCTGCCAGGGACCGGCGGGCTGACCCGCTTGACCGACAAGCGCCGGGTGCGTCGCGATCTCGCGGACGTGTTCTGCACCACGGTCGAGGGAGTGCGCGGCCAGCGCGCGCTCGATTGGGCCCTGGTCGATGCCATCGTCAAACCGCAGCGCTTCCAGGAATACATCCAGCAGCGCGCCCAGACACTCGCCGCCGCCACCGCCGACGACGACACCGCCGACGTAGGGCGCGCCGACGCTGCCGCCGGAGTCGCGCTGCCGCCGCTCGAGCGCGTGACCGACATGTATGGCTTTCACTACCGTTTCGTCGAGGTCCGGCTCGACGCGTCGGCGCAGCGCGCCGAACTCACGATCCTGGGTCCCGATTCACAGCAGCAACCGGACTCCACCGAGGCGGCGCACGCCGCCGGGGCGCAATGGTGGCCCTTGCAGATGGCGCGCGAACTCGACGATGCCATCTTGAACCTGCGCACCAATTACCTCGACTACGGCGTTTGGGTGCTGCGGACGCGCGGCGCGGCCGCGCCCGTGCTCGCCACCGACGCATTGCTGCTCGCCCATCGCAATCACTGGTTCGTGCGCGAAGTCATCGGCCAGCTGCGGCGCACCTTCGCGCGGCTCGAGGTTTCGTCGCGTTCGCTGTTCGCCCTCATCGAGCCCGGCAGTTGCTTCGCGGGAACGCTGCTCGAACTTGCGCTCGCGGCGGATCGCATCTACATGTTGAACCAGCCCGCGGCCGACGGTGGGCCCACGGTCGCTCTCACGGACGTGAACTTCGGGCTGCTGCCGGCCGTGCATGGACATTCGCGGCTGCATGCGCGCTACTATGGCGACGCCAAACCACTCGCCGCGGCGCACGCCGCCGTGGGCGAAGCGCTCGATTGCGCCGCCGCGCAAGCCCTCGGGCTCGTGACCTTCGGACCCGACGCACTGGACTGGGGTGATGAAATTCGAATGGTGCTGGAGGAGCGCGGCGCGTTGTCGCCCGATGCCCTCACCGGCATGGAGGCGAACCTGCGGTTCGGTCCCGGCGAAACGCTCGAGACGCGCGTCTTCGGCCGGCTGTCGGCCTGGCAGAACTGGATTTTCAACCGTCCCAACGCCGTCGGCGACACCGGTGCCCTCAAGGTGTTCGGCACCGGCCGCAAAGCAAAATTCAACCGCGATCGGATCTAGGAAGACGCATGAGCATCAATTACGCGGATAAGATTCCCAACAACGTCGATCTCGGCAGCGACAAGTTGCTGCAGCGCGCCCTCGAACAGTGGCAGCCCGAGTTCCTGCATTGGTGGATGGACATGGGTCCGGAGGGTTCCAATACCGCGGATGTCTATCTGCGCACCGCCACCAGCGTGCATCCCAGCGGTTGGGCGCACTTCGACTATGTAAAGATGCCCGACTATCGCTGGGGGATTTTCTTAAGTCCGGCCGACGGCGAACGCAGGATTAATTTCGGCGATCACCGGGGCGAACCTGCCTGGCAGGATGTGCCCGGCGAGCACCGCGCCAACCTACGGCGAATCATCGTCACTCAAGGCGATACCGAGCCTGCGTCGGTCGAACAGCAGCGTCATCTAGGACTCACCTGCCCGTCGCTGTACGACTTGCGCAATCTGTTCCAGGTCAACGTCGAGGAAGGCCGCCACTTGTGGGCCATGGTGTACCTGCTGCACCGGTATTTCGGGCGGGACGGCCGCGAAGAGGCGCAGGCGCTGCTACAGCGCCGCTCGGGCGACCGCGACAACCCGCGGATTTTGGGTGCCTTCAACGAGAAGACCCCGGACTGGCTGGCGTTCTTCATGTTCACCTACTTCACCGACCGCGATGGAAAATTCCAACTGCTGGCCTTGGCGGAGTCGGGCTTCGACCCTCTGGCGCGCACCACCCGTTTCATGCTGATGGAAGAAGCGCACCACATGTACGTCGGCGAGTCCGGGGTGGGACGGGTCATCCAGCGCACCTGCGAAGTCATGGCGTCGCACCAGACGGACGATCCGGCGCGGCTGCGCGCGCTTGGCGTGATCGACCTGCCCACCATTCAGCGCTATCTCAATTTCCATTTCAGCGTGACCATCGATCTATTTGGCGCCGACGTCTCCTCGAACGCCGCGACCTTCTATTCCAGCGGCTTGAAGGGGCGCTGCGGCGAAACAAAGTTCGACGACGACCATCTGCTGCGGGACGCGGTGTATCCCATCATGCAAGTCGTCGATGGCCGGCTCGTCGCCGGCCAGGCGCCGGCGCTGAATGCGCTCAACGAAAAGCTTCGCGACGATTACATCAAGGACACGGTCGCCGGGGTCGGGCGCTGGAACCGCATCATTCACAAGGCGGGAGTCGCCGTCGAGCTGACCGTGCCGCACAAGGCCTTCAATCGGAAAATCGGGCCGCTGGCCGCGCTCAGGATTGCTCCTGACGGGCGCATCGTCACCGAGGCGCAGTGGTCGGCCCAGCAGCGAGAATGGCTGGCGACCGATGAAGACCGCGAGTTCGTCGCCTCGTTGATGGGACGCGTCAGCGCTCCGGGCGTCTATGCCCATTGGATTTCACCGCCGACACTTGCCATCAACAAGCGGCCGGCCGATTTTGAGTTCGTGCGTTTCAACTGAAGGGATCCCATGAATCATCAACTCCGCGGCCGATCGGCGCTTTGTCTCAGCATGCCGCTGCTGTGTTCCTTGAGTCTTCCCGCGGCGGCGGCCGAGGCCTACCGGCCCATCACCGCGACGCTGGCGGATAAGACCATCACGCTGACCGGCCATGATCTCAGCATCGATCAGCTGGTTGAGATCGCGCGGCACGGCGCCAAGGTGAGGATCAGTCCCGAAGCCATGCAGCGCGCCGCGGATTCCTTCGGCCTGATGCTGGAGGCGCAGCACGAGGGAATCGCCGTGTACCGCTTCAATCGTCAGGCGGGATCGGGCCGCGAGATTGCCTCGATGACCGGTGATCCCGACACACCGGAGAACACGGCCATTCTGGCCGCTCGTCACGACCCGCACACCGACAAGATCGGCCAGGGGCCCTTCGCGGGATTCGGCGAAGACATTGCCGACGAAGACATAGGGCGCGCCATGCTGGCAGTGAACGCCAATGTGGTGACCTACGAGGCGGCAAGCCCGGCGTATGTCCAGGGAATCGTCGATCTACTGAACCACGGCGTCACCCCGGCGGTGCACTGGCGCGGCGCCATCGGCGAGGCCGACTTCGTGCCGGTCGCGGCCACGATGACGGGGCGCGGCTTCGCCTACTTCCGCGGCGCGCGCCTGCCGGCGGCGCAGGCCCTGGCGAAGGCGGGTCTCAAACCCATCCAGCTGCGAGGCAACGACGAGGCGCTCGGCACCACGAGTTCTCTGACCGCCGGCTTTGCGGCCTTGCTGGTCAATGATTCGCGTCAACTGATCGAATGGCACGACCTCATCTGGGCCATGGATCTCGATGGCATGAACGGCAATGTCGGTCCTCTGTCCCTGCCGGTGCGGCGCACCCGCCCCTACCCGTGGGCGAATTTCGCCGCCATGCGCGTGCTCGACATGCTGAAGGGCAGCTACGTGTTCGACGGCGACCATCGGTTGCTGCAGGACGCGGAAAGCCTGCGCGCCACGATTTGGCGCGACGCCGGAGTTTGGACGGCGTGGTCGCGCCTGCGCGACAGCGTCCTCATTCAGATGAACTCCACCGACCACAACCCCACGGTGCGCCCCGATGTCTCGCCCCAGGACTCTTGGGAACTGGAGACGCCGCAGCTCATGAAATTCTATGTGAAGGGCGGCCCGTACAGTCACGGGAAACATGGCTACATCCTCTCCAATTCAGATTGGGATCCCTACCCTCTGGTCGACGATGTGGAAGCGTTTCCGGTGGCGCTGGTCAATCTCATGGTCGCGGTGGTGCAGCGCATGCACCGCTTCGAGGAGCCGTTTTTCACCGTCACCGATGCCGCAGAAGTATTGAAAAGTAATCCCGGTCCCGAGGGGGCGAGCGGCACGTCCGGCGGCGGCGGCGGCGGGGCGCTCTCCGATGCCCTGTGGCAGGAACTGAAGCCGCTGGCGAATCCCATTCCTCCCGACGGGGTGACGGCGGACAAGGGCGTCGGCGATCTGGACGCCGTGCCCATGCTCAAGCTGATGCGGATGCGGCAGGCGCTCGACGTCTCCCGCGACATCCTGAGTCAGGATCTGCTGAATGCGGCGTTTTGGATGGATATCCGCAAGCTCGAAGCGCCCGCCCGCGCCTTCGGCCCCGGCCCGACCGCGGTGTGGACCGAATTTCGCAAGATCGTGCCGTTTCGCGATCCACCCGGCGGGCAGCCGTCGTTTGCGCCGCGCGACGACATGGCGGCGAATTTCCTCAAGGCGAATGCGCCGGCGAATTTCTTTGCCGGGCCGGCGCCGCCCTGAACCAAAGGCTGTCGATACGGCGCGTCGCCATTCGTCTTAAGCTTAGACCGACCCCCGGCCGCAATCCTGCGCGCGGGGCCATCGGTCGAGGAGGACTGATGGCGTCGCGATCGAATTTTCACACGGCCTCTCCGGCTGCCTTTCAGCAAATGCTGAACCTCGAGGCGTACCTGGAGGGATGCGGCTTCGAACACTCATTGCTGCTGCTCATCAAGCTGCGCGCCTCGCAAATCAATCGCTGCGGCTATTGCATCGATATGCACAGCAAGGATTTGCGCGCCGCCGGCGAGGATGAACAGCGGCTTTACTTGCTGAGCGTCTGGAACGACACCACTTTCTATTCGGCGCGCGAGCGCGCGGCGCTGGCTTGGACGGAAGCCGTCACGCAGCTGGGGCCCCACGGGGTTCCCGATGCGGTGTTCGACCAGGCGGCCGCGCAATTCACGCAGCGGGAACTCGCCGATCTGTCCCTGGCCGTGGTGGCCATCAATGGGTGGAACCGGCTGTGCGTGGCGTTTCGCGCGCCGGTCGGCTCGTACGAACCGATGCCGGCGGCCCTGCCTGCCGTGTACTCAGTCCTCGCGCAGCCGACGCACTAACAGCGCGCCGCGACCCGGCGCGCCGCCGCGGGAGCACGCCGGGTGCCCTCCGCCAGACGGGCCACCTCGTGCAGATCTCCCATGACCGAAACCGCCGTCGGCCAGCGCCCCGCGCCCTGCCCGCGCAGCCGGATGGTCTCGCCGTTCGCCAGGTCGATTTCAATTCGATTCTCGGCGCCGCTCGCCTGGCCGAGAAAACTCTCGGGCGGCGCGATCTCCGGCTGCACCGAGGCCGTGATTCCCAAGGGTCCGCGCCGGGCGCGCGCGATCAGCTGGTAGCCGCCGGCAAAATCCGTCAGCGAATCAATGCCGCGGGTGGCGATGTCATCCGGCGGCATCCACGCGCCGAAGGCGGCGTCGATCAGCAAGCAGAGCTTGTCCGCCGAGTCCCGGCCGGACAAGTCCCTGGAGACGTCCGTTTCCGCGAAACCGCCCGCGCGCGCCAGAGCGATGGCTTCCTCGTGGGTGCTGCCCTGCGCGAGGGCGGCAAGCACCACGCCGCACGTGCCGTTGACGATTCCCCGAATCTCGAGCACCTCCGCGGACAGAGTGGCGATGGTTTCGATGACGGGCAATGCGCCGCCGACCGCCGCCGAATACCAGAGGCGGCGATCGGGCCCGCGCGCGTAGGTCGACAGCGCTTGCCAGCGCTCCGTGGTTGCGGCCTTGTTGGCGGTAATCACGAATTTACCGTCGAATAGCGCTGCCGATACCAGCGGGTACGCAAGACCCGACCCGTCGAAACACTCGATCACAACGTCGATGGAGTCGTCCAGAACGACATTCAAATCGGCCGTCAATCCCGCCACCCCGGGGTGTCTGGCGACATCTCGCACCACCACGTGTGCGATCTGATACCGGCTGGGATGACGCCTGACGGCTTCGTACACGCCGCGCCCCACCACGCCGCAGCCCAGCAGTACGATGCGCAGCGGCCGCCAGTCCGGGGCGGGGGCTGCCCATTCATCCGCCGGCTCGCCCACCTGAGTACACGCCGCCTCATTGGGCCGCCCCACCTCGAAAGGCAGGGAATGGCGGCGGGCGTACTGCAAGGCCTTGGCTTGTATCAGCGGTCCGGCCACCTCGATCGCGCGCTCCCACGACAGGGCGGCGAAGCGCCGTGCTCGGGTGCTTTGCGCCGGATCGGCGTCGAAGACGCCGCGCACATCCTTGAGCAGGCGGCAGTGGCCGCGCAGCTGCGCCGCGAGGAACAGCGCGGAAATGTCCGAGCCGCCGCGGCCGAACAACGCCAGGCGGCCCGCGGCGTCGACGCCGTAGAAGCCGGGCAGCACCAAAACCGGATGGCTGTCCCACAACCGCTCGAGTGCGCACCGGTCCACCTGCGTGGGCGTGCTCTCCAGGCTCGAACCGCAGGCCAGCAGCGAAATTTCTCGCGGGCAAACCAGGCGCGCCGGGATCCCGAACCGCAGCAGCGCCCCGCTCAGCAACGCCGCGGTTCTCTGCTCGCCGGTGGCGACATACGCCGCGGTGGCCTCGGGGCAATCCGCGCCGAACACCTGCGATGACTCCTCCAGCAGGCGGTCGGTCACGCCCTCAAAGGCAGAAACGACGGCAAGCACTCGGCGCCCCGCGCGCCAGCGGCGGTAGATTTCATCGACGGCGATGGGCAGATCGTCCGGCGAACGCAGCACCGAACTTCCGAATTTCAAGACTTCGACGATGGACATGAGGCACCCCGTGATGAAGGGGCCAATCAATCATCGAGCTTGCGGGATCGGCAGACGGACACCGTCGGCCATTCGCTTTAGCTGAATTTGTAACGCGCCCGCAAGCTGAGGATCAAATTGGCGCGGCGGCAGAATAAAGGCAAACGGCGCTCTTCGTCAATGCCTGCGGTTCTTTGAGGGCGGCGGCCCTAGAGAAGATCGCGCTTGATGCGGCTGATTTTCTCCCGATTGAAGATCTCTTCATCGCCTTTCTTCGCGCGCAGCACCTCCTTCAAATGGAACTCCTCCGCGGTCGAGGTGAGCTCAAACGCCGCGCTGACGCTGCAATCCCAATCGCCGCGCTTCCACGCCGTCATGTTCTCTTGCTTCCACACACTGCTGTTGGCCTCGCCCTCCTTGACGGTCACGCTTTCGCTCGATTGCTCCTGCACCGTCGTGCCGATGTCCGCGATGAGGGTGCTGCGCAGGGGATTGTCCAAGTACCCCGCTGTGTCCGGACCCATCACAGTGTGCGTGTAGCGGCTCGATCCCGCTGAATGTTTGAGCGGAATCGGAAACGGCGCCTCGGCCGCCGGCGCCGGACGAACCGGCAGAATCACGCGGGAGGCACTCAATTCCACGGTGAGAGTGGCTATCTGCGGCGACGGCCAGAGCAATGGCCAAAGACTTTCTGAAATCGCCGCGCGGACGCGGCTGCCTTTCTTGAAGCGGTGCGCGGCCATATAGAATGGCACCTCCACGTCGTAGAATTCTCCCGGCGTCAGTGCCTTTGGGTGTTGGTGCGAGTCGCGATGCGTGAGGTTCAGGACCCCGTAGCTGACCAGCCACGACTTTCCGTCGGGCAGCACCTCGGTCAAGCGCACCGCGAGCTTGGCAACGGCGACGTTCGCGCTGACCCTGATCGTCGCCGACGGGTAGCCGAGGATCTCCATGTCCGAATCGAGCGGCGCTGAATCGAAGACCAGCGATTTCCTATCGTCCGGCGCTTGATCATCGGGACGGCTCGGCATCCATTGCGGTTTGCAGGTTCCGATGATCTTGTCGCCCACGTGGCTGACCTGCTCGGGCGCCGCCGCCGTCATCGAGAGACTGCCTTTGCCCAGATGAAATGTCAGCGGCCGGGTATTGGCGGACGGCCAGGACGCCTCCGCCACCCATCGCCCGGGAAGTTCCGCGGGATAGACCTCGGAAATCGTTTGGTAGGGCATGTAGGCGCGCAGCATGGGCTCGGACATGATTCCCGTGTCGACGCCGGCCAGCCACTGCTGCCACCACCTCACTTCCTCGTACGCCCATTCCAACCCCAAGGGCGCGGGCAGATTCGGCATGAGATGTCCCCAGGGGCCGAGCAGGCCCTTGCGCGGCACCTTCAATCCCGCCAGCAGGCTGCCGACGACGCTGGAGTAAGGGTCGAGCCAGCCGCCGACGACATACACGGGACAGCGGATGCGGCCGTAATCCATGGCGACGGATCCGCGCTGCCAATACTCATCGTAGCGTTGATGCGAGGTCCATCGCGCGAGGATGGCGGGCGTCGCCTCGAGCCGCTGCCGCCATTTCTTTTCCCAATCCGTCCCGGAAATGTCAGGGTCCGGCGGCCCGGCCATGTCGACCTTGAAATAAGTGCCCCACTTGAAGTTTTCGGTGGCCAATGCTCCGCCGATGTAGTGCGCATCGCCCGTGAATCGATTGTCGACGCATCCCATGGACATGATCGCCTTGAGCGCCGGCGGCGCCATGGCCGCGATCTGCAGAGAATTGATGCCGCCCCAGGAAATGCCGCGCATTCCCACCGAACCGTTCGACCAAGGCTGCCGGGCGAGCCACGCCACGCACTCGACGCCGTCGCTGAGTTCCGCGACCGAATATTCATCGGTGATGATGCCGTCGGAATCACCCGTGCCGCGAACATCGACGCGGGCAAAGGCGATGCCATAGGGTGCGAGGTTTTGCGCGGTCGCATCGTCGCGCTCCCGCACGCCGTCACGTTTACGATAGGGAAGATATTCCCACACCACCGGGACCGGCCGCTGTTCCGCGCCCTCGGGAACCCACAGCCGCACGCCCAGGCGCGTCCCGTCCCGCAGGGGAATCCATGCGTTCTCGATGACCTTGAATGGGCGCTTGTCCGGAAGCCTCCAAGTGCCGGCGCCGGCTGCCGGCGCCGCTCCGGATAAGAGCACACCCGCCACCGCACTCGAGGTCATCAAAAAGCGGCGCCTTGATATCGTCAAAGGCGTCCCGCGCGTGCGCGGCCCAGATAGTAGCCGGCGGCGAACGGCAGGCCGAACAGCACGATGATGCCCGCGAGGGCGAACAGCGCAAACTCGCGCAGCAGGGCGTGCAATTGCCGCCACGAGGATTCGGTTACTTCGGTCGCAATGCGCTCGGCGTCCTTGGACATCGCGGCGCGCTGCACGTCCACCGCGGTCAGGAGGTTCGACCGCTCTTGCTCGACGCTTTGCGTCAGCGCTTCACGCTCGGCATGCATGGCGTGCATCATTCCCATCCACGATTGGTCGAGGCGGTCCGCGGTGCCGAACAGGACGCCGCGCAGATCGGTGATGGACGTACGCAGCAGCTCCGGACTCGTCTGCGCCAGCTTGCCGACGTCGCTCAGCGAGTCGTTCATGCGGTTCATGGCAACCTTCCAGTCGTTCGCGCCGTAACCCGCTTCACGCAGCGCGATCTGCCCCTGCCACAGAGCCTCGGAGGGAAGCTGGTCCCCGTACAGGCGCATCCGGTCGGCAAGATCGCTCACCACTTCGGGCGCCGTGCCGACCGTGGAGATCAGGGTCGCCTTCTGCCCGGAAAATGCCATCCACCGGTCCGCCACTGAAATCCGCACCATCTCGATGCCGGTCAGCGGCGCCTCGTGAACGTAGTCCTCGACGAAACTTCCGTAGCGCGCAAACTCTGCCGGCAGCGCGACCGCGCGCGCAATGGTGACGATGTCGTCCTCGAGCGCCGCGGCCGTGCTGCGCGCGATCTCCTGCTGCGGTCCGAACAGCGCCGATCCCGCGCCGCTGGTGAGAAATTCCTTCATCTGCGCCGCCAGCGCCCAGCTGTCGAGCAGCTCCATCATGGGCGACATCTGCATGGCGGCGTGCCGGCTGGCCGACGCGGCGCGCACCTTGAGCTTCAAGGCGGTCAATTGCACGTTGGGGTCAGAACTGGCGGCGGCGATGTCGTCGGCGGCCAGCGCCATGCTGCGCTGGAAAAAGTCGGCGTACTCGCGGGTCATCATGCGGGCGTTCAGTTCGCGCTGCGTCAATGGCGTGCCGGGAGTCTTCAGCGATAAGCAGCCCTGCAGCGTGCCGACCAGCGCGAGCAGCACGCAACAGCGGGCCAAGGTTGTGCGAACGCTCACGTTGATCCCCTGCATGGTTTCTCCCTCCCCCGGCTCCATGACAAGTGTAGCGCGCGTATGCGCCGCTGAGGGTCTCGCAGTTGTCGGACGCGGGCTCCAGGGGCAAGATGGCGGCGTTTGGATGAACCCGTCCTTCCCGGTGCGAAGCGGAGGCGCATGTTCTTATGAGCATTGACTTGGATCGCCTTGCGTCCGCTCAACACCCTGTCGCACGCTTCATCCCGGCATTGGACCATTATCCGCTGCTGCGAAAGCTGCTGGCTCTCGGCATCTTTGAGATCGCGTTCTACATTGCTTATCGCTATGGCATGTCCTTCGGCCAGGCCACGGCATCGCCGTTCTGGTTCCCCGATTCCGTGCTGCTGTGCACCCTGCTGGTGATCGCGCCGCGTTCCTGGTGGCTCTTCTTGCTGGCGACACTGCCGGTTCGCCTGGCAGTCGAGGTGCCTCCCGCACCGCTATGGTTTCTGTTGGGCATGTTCGCGATCGACTGCACCAAGGCTGTTCTGGCAGCAACACTGCTGAAGCGCTTCTTGAGCGACCCCATCCGGTTGTCGACCATGCGCGATTTTGGCCTGTACTGCCTGTTCGTCGTGGTGCTGGTGCCGGCGAGCAGCGGCTTGGCTGGCGCGGCGCTGCGCCACGCCCTGGGCCATGAGTATTGGGCGAGCTGGGAGCAGTGGTTCTATGGCGATGCGCTCGCAAGTCTGATCGTCACCCCGCTGCTGTTCTACTGGGTGTTGCGGCCGGCATTTCCCCGCCGGGATCTCTTCGCCAGGCAGTGGCTCGAGCCCCTCCTGCTCATCGGCGGACTGCTCATCAGCACACACCTCGCGTTCGAGCCGGATTCGGGCACGCGCGGCTTCGCCGACACACGCTTCTATGCGCCCATACCGTTTCTATTTTGGGCGGCCCTGCGCTTCGGCATGTTCGGCGCATCGGGGGCCGTCGGGCTCCTCACCGTCTTTGCGGTCGGGACCTCGCTGTCGGGACTGGGGCCGTTCACCGGCAGCACACCCATCGAATTGGCTGCGAGCCTGCAGCAATTTCTGCTGTTGCGGGCGGCGCCCGTGTACTTGGCGGCGGTGTTGTTCGAGCACACGCGGCGGGTCGAGTGGTCGCTGCGCGAAAGCGAAGGGCGATTCCGCTACTTGGCCGATACGGCACCGGTGCTCATTTGGATGTCCGGGACCGACGGTCTGTGCGTTTTCTTCAATAAAGTCTGGCTGGACCATACCGGACGGACGCTGCAGCAGGAGCACGGCGAGGGTTGGGTTGATGGCGTGCATCCGGACGATCGGGAGCGTTGTCTCGCCGTCTATGAGTCGAACTTCAACGCGCGCGACTCCTTCGAAATGGACTATCGCTTGCGCCGCTATGACGGCGAGTATCGCTGGATCTTGGACAAGGGGATGCCTCGTTATGCCGCCAGCGGTGAGTTCCTCGGCTACATCGGTTCCGCCGTCGACGTCACCGAGCGGCGGCGCCAGGAAGTCGCCTTGCGTGACAGCGAAGAGCGCTATCGGGAAGTGGTTGAAAGCCAGACGGATTTGGTCTGCCGCATGCTGCCGGACATGACCCTTACATTCGTCAATGAGGCCTTCTGCCGGTTCTACGAGCGCGACCGCTCATCCTTGCTCGGCACGAATTTGATCGGCCTCGTTCCGGAGAACGCGCGCGAGATCGCGGCCGATCGCGTGCAGTCGGTGATCTTGCCGCGCGAGCGCTGCGCCTGGGAATGCGAAGCGCTGCATCCCGACGGCAGCCACGGCTGGCGCCGCTGGGTTTGTCACGGAGTATTCACGCCCGATGGAGAGTTGCGGGAATTTCAAGTGATTGGGCACGACATCACGGACCGCAAGCACGCCGAGGAAGCGAATCGCAAACTCGACCATGCCGCACGGCTCGCGGCGGTCGGAGAACTGACGGCCATGATCGCGCATGAGATCAACCAGCCCCTGTGCGCCATTTTGAGCAACGCGGAGGCCGGTGAAATTCTCCTGCAGTCCACGGACCCGCCGTTGTCCGAAGTGCGGCGGATTCTGGCCGATATTTGCCGCGACGATCTGCGCGCTGACGAGGCCATCCGTAGAATTCGGGCATTGATGCAGAAACGGGAAATGCTGCTGCAGCCAATCGATCTTAACGACGCGATCACATCGGTGCTGCACCTCGTGGCGGGAGACGCCCTGCAGAAGCGCGTGCATATTCGTCGGGAGCTTTCTTCCGAGATTCCGCCGGTATTGGCGGATCGCGCGTACCTGGAGCAGGTGCTGCTGAATCTCATCACCAACGGTATGGACGCGATGGCCGACACGGCGGCCGAGATGCGCCAGGTCACCGTGCAAACGCGGCGCAACGATGCCGAAACGGTGTTGATTGCGGTATTCGACCGCGGCCACGGAATATCCGACGAGAAGATGCCGCACCTGTTCGACTCCTTCTTCACCACCAAGGCAGGCGGCATGGGCCTGGGACTGTCGATCGCCCGCTCGATCATTCAGGCTCATCAAGGCCACATCTGGGCGGAAAATTGCCCCAACGGGGGAGCCGCCCTGCACTTCACTCTGCGCGTGGCCGCACCGGTGTCCGTGTCCACCGCAGTCGACAGCACCGGTACCTGATTTACCATAACGCAGCCGGAACATCGCGTGTAGGACGATGGTCTACTGGTCGCATGCCAACGAATCGCGGAGAATACCCGGATGCTGGAAGTACGGCCTCTCATCGCGGTCGTTGACGATGAGGAGTCGGTACGCCTTGCGCTTGCGCGGCTGTTGCGCGCTTCCTCGTATGAGGTATCCACCTACGCCAGCGGACAGGAATTCTTGGACTCGCTGCAAGGCCGCCGGCCGGATTGCGTTTTGCTGGACTTCCAAATGCCGGATATGACGGGCCGCGATGTGCAGCGCTCACTGGCGATGGCCAAGCTGTCGCTGCCCATCATCATCGTCACTGCATACGATCAGCCCTCGCTGCGCGAGCAGTGCCTTGCGGATGGGGCCGTCGGCTATCTCTCAAAGCCTCTGCGGCGCGACGCGCTGATTGCCGCGATCGACGCGGCCATCCAGGGCGGTAACGGCGCCGCTTGAATCCTTGGCTTGGCGCGGCCGCAATCGCGGTGTTTCATTGGGTGTCGGTGGGCTGCGCCCGTTCGGAACCGGTGTCCTTGTCGCGGAACAGTTTGGCGAGAACGACGGCCGCGTTCGCGCGGCATTCCGTCATCACGCCCGCCGGCGTGAGCCTCTTCAGCATGCGCATGCCCGCGTACAGCACTGCGGCGTCGTCCAGCCAGCCGATCACCGGAATGAAGCTCGGTATGAGTTGGATCGGGCTGAATACATAGCCCACGCTCAAGCCTGCAACCACCCTGGCGAGACGCGGAGATCGAGGATGCTTCAGGATGAGGTAGATCACGCACACCTGTCCGATGCAGTCGCGGGCGCTCGACGTCCAGCGGCGCACCGGCCGCTGCCTCGCGTTCGCATCTTCGGCCTCGAGTTTCTTGGCGTAGCTCTCGACCGACGTCAATGCCGCCTGATCATTGTCCATTGCGTACCATCGTTGGGGGGACGCTCAAGTTCAACAGCGCACGCCGCAATATTCAAGTGCGGACGTGCCGCATGGGACTTTGGTCTCATCGGTGCAAGTCCCCTGCAACCGCGCTAGGCCGGAACGATCAGCGCTCCCAATGGCCGGGGACGTAGTGCCATTGCGCGCCCACCGGGTCCCATTTGTCGACCACCCAATGAGCGGCCCGGCGCTCGACGATCCAAGTCCCGGATACCCACACGTAGGAGTGTCGATTCCACTCCCAGTGTCCCCCCGCCCAGACGTAGCCGTCGCGCGCCGGCGGAGCGTGTTCCGCCCGTTCCGGCGGCGGCGGGCTATCGGTCACGATTTCCGTTTCGGCTGACGCCGTGAGGGGAATGAGTGCTGCGCCGCTGCAAAAGCCCGCGGCCAGCAAGGCAGCATTGAACCAAACTTGAGTTCTTGAGTGACGGGGTGACATGGCGGCTCCTCTGACAAACATGAACGAATCATACGATAATCGTTCATTTTGTCAATATCAAGAACCGTTATGTTCAATGAGCCTTAGGCGTTGCTGCTCCCAATGATGGCCGCCCCAAGGCTCTGACCCCCGCCAAGTGAGTCAGGGCGAATGCCCCCAGATCCACCTCCATGTCGGCCGCGGTTTTGCTGCGGTTTGCGATCTCGGCGCTGCCGAAGTACAGGGCGCGCGCGAGTTGTGTTGCGTTGGGCAAGAGCGCCGGGTCTTCGGCCAGGGTCTTGCGCAGCATCTCCAGAATCGCGCTGTCGAGTTCGGCGAAGATCTCGCCGGCCATGCTGTGGGTGTAGGAGAACAGTTCCGCCGCATGCGGCGACGCGCGCACCAAGGCGAATATCGAGCGGTGTTTGGCGATGACGCCATCGGCCAGCCGGGCGTCGAGCGGCGCATCCGGGTTCATCAAAGCCTGCTCCACGGCGCCGCGCAGAATGCGCGCCATGCGTGCACACACCGCCAAGAAAAGTTCGTCTTTGTTCTTGAAATAGCTATAGAGAGTGGCTTTGGCCACATTGGCCTCGCGCGCCACGAGCTCCATGGTGACGGCGCGGAAGCCGACTTTTTTGAACAGCTCCTCTGCCGCACGAATCGCCCGTTTGTAGCGGGCGTTCTCGTCATTCACCGAGTCTTTAGCATCGCCGGACATGGACGAATCATACGACAGCCGTTCAGGATGGCCTAATGGGCGCGCGGCGCCGCGGGCCCGACGATACAATTCCAAGCCCGGGCTCACGGATGTCCGCCTGCTCGAATCAGGAGTAAGTATCGATGCTGACGGTCACCGAGGCGCTCAAACAACGCATCTCAACCCGCGAATTTCGGGCGCAGGCGCTGCCGAAAGACCTGGTGCGCGACATCCTCGATACCGCGCGTTGGGCGCCGTCCGGCGGCAATCTGCAGCCCTGGAAGGTCATCGCCGTGGCCGGCGCCGAGCGTGACGCCGTGATTGAGCTCGCGCAACGCACTCACGCCGCGGCAGCAACGGACGAGAGTCTCGAGCGGCCGGTGTACCCGGCAAATCTCTGGGAGCCCTATCGCACCCGCCGCTTCAAGGTCGGCGAGGACATGTACGCCCTGCTCGGGATTCCGCGCTCGGACCGCGATGCGCGGCTGGCTCGATTCGCGCGCAACTTTCAGATGTTCGGCGCGCCGGTCGAGCTGTTCTTCGTCATCGACGAACGCATGGGCTACGGACAGTGGGCGCATCTGGGAATGTTCATGCAATCGATCGCTCTGGCGGCGCTGGAGCGCGGCGTCGCCTCCTGCATGCAGGAAGCCTGGGCGACACTGCGGCGCAGCCTGAAGGCTCATTTTGCCCTGGATGAGCATGAAATGATTTATTGCGGAATGGCATTGGGCTACGCCGACGCGACTGCGTCCGTCAATTCACTGCGCTCGGATCGCGCCCCGGTCGAGGAGTTCGCGAGCCTGCGCGGCTTTACCTAGACCGCCGCGCTTGAGGCACGCGGGCCTAGCGGCGCGGCGGCTGATCGATCCAGGTCCAGTCCTTGGCCGACGCACGGCAACCACCGCCCGGCGCCCCGGTCCAGGCTCGTCCATGCAGCACGCGTCCGCTGAGGGTTCCAGTGGGTTCCCCGTCCTTCAAGACGAGCTTGCCGTTGACCCAGACATCCGTGACGCCGGTGGCGTACTGCATCGGCTTTTGGTAGGTGGAGTGGTCTTGAATGGTCTTCGGGTCGAATATCACGACGTCCGCAAAGGCGCCCTTGCGCAGGCGCCCGCGGTCGGTGAGCGACAGCACATCCGCAGGCAATGACGTCAGCTTCCTGACCGCTTCCTCGACCGACAGCACATGCTCGTCGCGCACGTACTTGGCGAAGAGTCGCGCAAAATTGCCGTAGGCGCGCGGATGGGTGGACGACAGCAGAAAGACGCCTTCCGGCGCGCTCGACTCGGCATCCGATCCCGAGCTCACCCACGGCAAGACCAGCTGCTTTGGAATATTGTCCTCGGTGATGATGGTATAGGCGGCGCCGGCCGCGGCGTCATCCTCGATCACCAGATCGATGATCGCGTCTTCGGCGCTGACGCCGCGTGCCTTGGCGATTTCTGCGATGGTCTCGCCGATCAGCGGCTTCAGCGCCGGGTGCTTGACTGCCAACAGCAGCATGCCGTCGGCGCCCGCCTGACCGTACAAGTTTTCCCAGTCTTTGGGATGCTCCTCGCGCATGGCCGCGATGACTTTGGCGCGGATAGCCGGGTCCTTGAGCCGCGCGACCATCGCTTCCGGGCCGCCGTCATGCACCCAGGGAGGCAGGGACGCATCCACCGCCGTGCCGCCGGCGGTGTACATATACATATCGGCCGTAATGCGCACCCCCGAGGCGCGCGCCGCCTCGATCATGCCGACGATCTTCTCGCGCTTGCCCCAATTGGAGCGGCCGATGAACTTCAAATGATGAATCTCCGCCGGCGCACCGCTGTCTCGGGCGATATCGATGGTCTCCTGCACCGCCTCTTCGATGTGATCGCCTTCGCTGCGCATGTGAGCCGTGTACATGCCGCCGCAACGCGCCGATTCTCGCGCCATGTCGACCAGTTCCGGCGTTTTCGCATAATTCATGGGAGCGTAGATCAGCGCCGTGGTGACCCCCAGCGCACCCTCTTCCATCGCCTGGTGAACCAGCGCGCGCATTGCGCTCAGCTGTTCGGATGTCGGCGCCACATTGCCCTCACCCAGAACATTGACCCGCACTTCGCCCTCGCCGACGAAACTCGCCACATTGGGAGCGATTCCCCGCTGCTGCAAATGCTGCAGATATTGGCCGAGAGTGCGCCAGTTCACATCGTACTTGACGTCGCCCTGGCGCGCGGCCGCCTGCCGCGCCATTTGCTCCGTCATCGGGCCCATGGATTGTTCGGTGAATATGTCGAGAGTGACGCCTTGCTTCAGACCGCTCACGGCCCGCCCATCGACGAGCAAGGATTCTTCGGAATGACCCATCATATCGATGAAGCCCGGCGCCGCCGCCTGACCATGGGCGTCGACTTCACGATGCCCGTCGAGTGTGCGGTGCACGCCGACATAGGCGAGGCGGTCGCCGTCGATCGCGATGTCGCCGGAATAGGGTTTGCCGCCCGAACCGTCGTAGATCAGCGCATTGCGGATCACCACATCGTGCACCGGTGCGCCCGCAGCCGCGGCGGCCCCGCCCGCGGTCAGGGCGGCGGCGAGCGTGCCATACCCGATACAGCGCCGTACCGCGTCGCGAACCCTGTCATTCTGTTGTGTGTGATTCATTTGTGCTCCCAGCCCAAGTGTCGGCTCGTGCGTCATTTCGCGGTCTCGACGGGCGTGAACTGCAGATCCTGGTAGTCGTAGCTGAAGTCGGCGGCGGGCGATACGGGTTTCATCGTGACGCGTTCGACCCTGCCGTCGGCGTTCAGACCGAAGGTGACGTAGGCGGGCTCGATCGACTTGTCGTCGAGACGCGTGATGAAGCTGTCGTACTGCCAATGCTCGAGGTTGCCGCGCATGCGCGGTGTGGATTTGAAATCGATGGTGAGTTTGCCGTTCGCCAGTGCGACGTCGATGTTGCCATACCAGGGATCGGCGTACGTTCCCGCGTAGCGTTCCAGCGGCAGCGATGGCCCGACTGGGGCGGGACTGGCGGCCGCGGATTGGTAGGCCTTGAGCGCGTCTCCCATCCGTTGCTGCTTCAAGGCTCTGAATTTCGCGGGCCAATCGTTGGCCGGCTGCGCCAGATAATGGTCCAGCAATTCGAACAGCAGTCCGTTGATGATCTCGCCGTCCTCACTGTTGATCAGGATCGAAAAGCCGACGTGCTTCTCCGGAACCAGCACCACGGCCGCGAGGAACCCGAATACCGCGCCGCCATGCCAGACGATCTTGGCGCCGCGGTAATCCCGCACGTCCCAGCCCAGCGCATAGGTATTGAACATGGGCTGGGTGAGTTTCAAGTTGGGCGGGCGCGGGGTGATCGGCTGCAGAGTCACCGGCAGCCACATCTGCTCATGCGCCGCCGCGCTGAACAGTCTGCCGCCGCCCGGCAACGCGCCGCCATCGAGCTGGATCTGCAGCCAGTGCGCCATGTCGTTGGCGCTGATCGCCAGTCCTCCGGCGGGCGCCGCCGTGCGCCCCAGATCGTCGCGCTCATCCAGACGGCTTTGATCGCCGATGCCGCGCAAGGCGCCGTTCAGACGCGCATGCGGCTGGGCCCGGTCCACGGTGGCGAACCGCTGGTCGTTGTCGCTGGTGGAATGCAGCATGCCGGCCGGCTTGAGCACGTGCGCGGCGACGAATGTCTCCCAGGTCTCCCCGCTCACCGCTTCAATCAACTGACCTGCAACCATGTATAGAATGTTGTCGTAGGCGAAGCCGCTGCGAAAGCTGGTAGCGGGCTTGATGTAGCGCAATCGGCGCACCGATTCGGCGCGGCTCAAATTCGTGCGCGGCACGAACAATAGATCGCCGGCGCCAAGGCCGAGCCCGCTGCGATGCACGAGCAAGTCGCGGATCGTCATCTCCCGCGTCACCCATGGATCGTACATTTGAAATCCGGGCAGGCGGTCGATGACCTTGTCGTCCCAGCCGATCTTGCCCTGATCGACGAGAATGCCGAGCGCCGCCACGGTGAAGGCTTTGCCCGTCGAGCCGGTCGGAAAAATTGTGTCGGCATCGACGCGTTCAGGCGCGCCGAGTGCACGAACGCCGAAGCCTTTGGCGAGGGTGACCTTGCCGTCTTCGACAATCGTGATCGCCATGCCGGGCACGCCGATCTCCTGGCGCAGCTTGTCGACGCGAGCGTCGAAGCCGGCAGGCGGCGCGGCCGACGCGGCCGCCGCGAAACCAAAAATCAGCAAGGCGGGAACTGCACGTTTCATGAACATGAATACTCCGATTGAGTGGCAGAGATCGCGTCCGTGTCGGCCGCGCGCCGCGCTTCGATGCGTTGCGTCGTCCGATCGAGGGCGAACAGCATGGCGGCGGCAAGCGTGGCGATGACGGTCAACAGCAGGAAGAAACGGCCATGGGTCGTGCCGGTCCACAGGGCGCCGACAGCTCCCGCCGCGAAGCTGCCGCTGAAGATCGCCAAAAACCATGCGGCCACCGTGGTCGCGCCGAACCCGGCCGGCGCCAACCGTGCGAACAGCCCCAGGCGTGCGAGCTGAATATGCAGTTCGCCCAAGGTGAATATCACGAAATACAACACCAGCCATATCCAGCTCGCACGGTCCGTCCCGGCCTCGGCTGCGACGGCCGCCAGCAGCAAATAGGCGGCGGCCACCATCAGTGAACCGGTCGCCATTTTCCGCATCGACGATGGCGCGCGCCCTGCGGCCGCTTGGCGCCGCCATCGCGCCAGCAGCAGCGGTGTCATGAGGAACACCAGCAGGGGGTTCAGCGACTGAAACCAGGTCATGGGAATGGTGAGCAGGGGCGTCGTGCGATCGACGCCGGAATCTGCCCACAGCGCCACTGTGTTGCCCACTTGTTCGTAGGCGCCGCGAAATACCGTGACCGCGAGCCCGATGGCGAACAGCAGCAGCAGGGTCGAGCGGAAATCACGCGCGCGCGCGGCCCGCGGTGCGGACGCTGCGGCCGGCACGGCCGTACGCGCAATCCGCGCCTGCTCAGGCAGATACTTGCCGCCGAGAACGTAAACCGCCAAGCCCATCAGCATCCCGACTCCGGCGGCGCCGAAACCCCAATGCCAGCCGTAGAATTCCCCCAAAGTGCCGCACACCAGCGGCGCCAGGAATCCGCCGAGGTTGATGCCGACGTAGTAGACGTTGTAGGCCCAACTTCGCCGCGGATCATTGGCGCGGTAGAGATCATTGATTTGACTCGGCAGGCTCGGCAGGAACAATCCATTGCCGAGCGCGATGGTCGCCAACGCGAAATAGAAGGACGGTACGAAGGCCATCATGAAATGGCCGGCCGCCATGATGCTGCCGCCGATGATCACCGCGCGCCGCTTGCCCAGCCAGCGGTCCGCGATCACGCCGCCGAGAATCGGCGTGAAATACGCCATCGCCGTGTAGGTGCCGTAGATGAGCGACGCCTTCTCCTGTCCGATCAACAACTGCTTGGTCATGTAGTAGACCAGCAGCGAGCGCATGCCGTAGTAGGAGAAAATCTCCCACATCTCGGTCAGGAACAGAATCGTCAGACCACGCGGCTGACCGAACCATGTGGGCTGGTTCGTGTTCATGCCGGAACCGCGTGTGTTGCCCCCCACACGTCATCGCCGCTCCATGCGGCTCCGTCGGTATAGGTCATACCGGGGGTGCGATCCTGAGCGAGAAAAATCGGTCCGTCGAGATCGACCACATCGCACAGCTGACCGACCACGAAGGCGGGTGCCATCGCGAGACTGGTGCCCACCATGTTGCCGACCATGACCTTGAGTCCGAGGCGCCGCGCCTCGTACGCCATGGCCAGACCCTCGGTCAATCCACCGCACTTGTCGAGCTTGATGTTCACCACGTCGAATCGGCCCACGAGACCGGGCAGGTCGGTGAAACTGAGCGCGCTTTCATCCGCTGCGATCGGGATCCGCGACTTGAAGCCGTCGAGGTCCGCTTCGCGGCCGCGCTTCAATGGCTGCTCGAGCAGCGACACCTCCGCGGGGATCAGCGCGCTCACCAGCGAATCCAGCGCATCGATGCCGTAGCCCTGATTGGCGTCCACCCCCATCCACACCCCGGGCCGCGCCGCGCGCACCGCCCGCACGCGTGCAATGTCCAGGTCCAGATCGCCGGTCAGCTTCAATTTCAGGCAGCGAGCTTGGCCGTATTTGCGCGCGCCCGCGGCCATCACGGCAGGGTCATCTGCGCCGAGCGTGAACGTCGTGACCAGCGGCTTCACGGCCGGTAATTCGGCGACCTTCCATACCGGCATGCGCCGGCGCTGCGCGTCGAGTTCCCACAGCGCGCAATCCACCGCATTACGGGCGCCGCCGGGCGGCAAGAGACCCTGCAGAGCGGCGCGGTCGACGCCCGCCTCAATGGCGCCTCGCACGGCTTCGATCGCCGCCACCATGCCCTGCGAGGTATCGCCCAGATAGTAGACGCCCGAGGCTTCACCTCGGCCGCGGTGCATGCCGTCGTCGAGGGTCACCACGACGACTTCCTGCTCCTCGAAGACGAACCCCGAAATGCGAAACGGCGCCGAGAGACGCAATTTCTCGACCGCAACGCCGAGTGTCAGCACGCGCATCAATAGTACAACCCGAAACCGATGAGCTTGAACGCGAAGGCCACCCACAGCACGAAGAAAGCCGAGAGCGCGAGCACGATGCTCCAGAGCTTGGCCGGCCAGCGGCGCGTTCCGCTCCAGACGGTCCGCAGATGCCACAGCATCACACCGAAGCCGCCGATGAAGGCGACGATGCCGAAGAATTGCGCGAAGCGGATGTGCGAATCGAATTTGGCGCTGAGATTGTTGAGGTCCTTGAACATGGACACCAACGTCCAAGTCCAAATGCCCAAGGCCGCCAGGATCAGCATCGAGGCGATCTTGCTCCACCGATAGGTGCGCAGCGACTTAAGGTCGAGCTCGAGCGCGGCCCCGAACCGGCGGCGCACGACCGCGGTGATCGGCCACATCAAGACCGTGAGCGCCAGTGCGGCGACGCCGGCGCCGACCACGGGCAGCAACCAGGCACTGTCCTGATACCAGGGCACTCGGTCGAACACCATGAAGGGCGACAGTTCATCGAAGCTGAAGCGCACCGCCTTCCCGTCGACCACCTTGGCGGCGAGATGATCATGACTGCCGGCGTCCTTCCATAGGAAAGGAGCGACTTCGACCCAGTGCCGCGGCTTGCCGTTCAAACCCGGGAACGGCAGAACCAGCTCACCCTTTGCATTGACGCTGGCCTTGGTCTGCCCCACGAGGCCCAGCGCCGCGATGAAATTAGACTGCGAGCCGCGCGAATTCGCCCAGGTGCCCTTGAGCAGGGCGGCATGGCTGGCCGCGGTCTTGTCATCGACAGCGGCGGCCTTCGCCTCCGCCGGAAAGTAGCGATCGGCGAATTCTTCGAACAGGGCACCGCGCAGGCTGCCCGCGGCGCCCGCTTTTCCCAGGCTGTTGAAGGAGACGTAGAAACCGGCGTTCTCCTTGAGGAAGAGATGCAGCGACGTATGAAAATAATCCGTATCGCCCAAGTGCGCGATCACCTCGCGTCCGTTGATATTGGTTTCGAAAAATCCCAGCTCCATCCGGTTGAGCGGCGGCAGCACCGTCAGCGGGCTGTTGTGCATCATCTCGGCCGTCTCGGCGCGCAGGATGCGATTGCCGTTGTATTCGCCGTTCTGCAGATGCGCGATCATGAAGTGCGCCATGTCTTCGCCCGGAGATGACAAGGAGCCGGCAGGCGCAGGTCCGACGATTTCAAATACGTGCGGTTCCTCGGAGGCCTCCGTGTAGCCCTTGGACATCAGCGGCACGAGCTCCGCGGGCAAGGGTTGGCGGAAACTGGAGTGTTTCATGTCGAGCGGCGCGAAGATGTGCTTGTCCAAGTAGTCGTCGAACGTCTCGCCCGACACCCGCTGTACGATGTAGCCGGCAAGCGAGGCGCCGTAGTTCGAGTAGGCGGGCGTGGTGCCCGGGGCGAATACGCGCTTAGGTGTCCATTGCTTGAGCAACTCCTCGTACCCCGGTCCCTTGGGATCCTCGCCCATGATGTTCTTCGCCTGCTCTTCGAAACCGGCGACATGCTGCATGAGATTGCGCATGGTCACCGGCTTGCCGTCGCGCGCCGGAATCTTGAAGTCGATGTATTGATTGACGTCGGCGTCGAGGTCGATCTTTCCCTGCTCGACCATCTGCATGACGGCGGTCCAGGTGAACAGTTTCGATACCGATCCCGGCCGGAACAGCGTCAGCTTCGGATCGACCGGCGTGTGTTTGGCCACGTCCGAGTAGCCGTAGCCCCGTTCCGTCACGATCTTTCCATCCTTGACCACGGCGACGACTGCGCCGGCGATGTCGCCGGTGTGCAGCGCATAGGGCATGTAGCCGTCGAGCCAGGCATTGACGTCGTCGGCCGTCAGCGCGACAGGAGCGGGGGCGACAGCCTGCGCGGCGGGAGCGGAGTCGGCGGCAACGGCTTGCGCGGTGGCCGATGCGCCCGCCAACGCGAATAGAGATGCCGCCAATATTCTTATCGTATGCATAGTTTTTCCCGCTTGCGATGAAGTCGCAGTGACCCTTGAATTGTGTCCCGTTTTCCCAACTTACCCCGTCTCGGCGAGACAGGCGTCGACCAGTGCTTCGAATGCCGCGCCGCCGCGAATCGGATCGGCAGCGGGCAGCCCATGCTGCGCGCTCTGCTCGGCAAGCAGCCGGTGCGCGGCGCCGGCGTCCAGGCGCGATGTATCCAAGCTGATGCCGGCACAGCGAATCCGCTCATTGGTGCGGCGGCCGAGGCGCAGATTCATTTCTATGGTTTCGCCGATGGTCGGCAGCGCAAAGCTGCTGTGCCCCATCACGTATTCGCGGCCCGGCCGATGGCACACGACGATGACGTCCGGCTGACTGCCGTGCAGCAGACTCATCGAAACACCCGCGTAGGCCGGATGGAACAAGGATCCCTGACCCTCGATCACATCCCAGTGCTGCGCGGGAGCATCGGGAGTGAGCATTTCCGCGGCGCCGGCCGCGAAGTCCGCCACCACCGAGTCCATGGGAATGCCGCGGCCCGAGATCATGATGCCCGTCTGGCCGGTGGCCCGGAAATCCGCGTCGACGCCGCGCGCGGTGAATGCCCGCGCCAGCGCGAGCGCGGTGTACTTCTTGCCCAGTGCGCAGTCAGTGCCCACCGTGAGCAGGCGTTTGCCTGCACGCTTGCGTCCCGATGCGATCGGGATATTGCGCGGCGGCGTGCGCACATCGATCAGCCGGCGGCCGCGCCGCTCCGCCGCACTTTTCAATTGCGCAGTGTCATTCAGCTTGGTATGCATGCCGCTGACGATGTCGAGGCCTGATTCCAACGCGTCGAGCAGCGAGGGCATCCAACTCTCGCTGATGATGCCGCCCGAATTCGCGACCCCGATCAACAGCGAGCGGGCGCCGCGCGCACGGGCCTCTTTGGGGGTCAGCCGCGGCAGCCCCGTGGTGACCGTCGCACCGGCGCACGACCATTCACCCACGCAGCGATCGGGGGCCCAATCGCGCAGGCCAAATGCGGTCTTCGCATACCCGGGTTCCGTGGTATCGCCCAGGAACAGCAGATACGGGTGGGGAAGATCCGTCATCTGCGGCACCTGCAGCTCCCGACTCGTGCTCATTCTGGCGACGCTCTTAAAATTTTGCCGTCAGGGTGACGCCGATGGTGCGCGGCTGAATCGGCGTGAGTTCGCCCGCGCCGCCGGGCGCACCGGTGTCGACGTAGCTGCTGATGCCGCGTTTGTCTCCCAAATTCTTGCCATAGAGCATTACTCGGTAATGCGCACTATCGAGACCAAGGCGCGCCTCGAAGGTGTTGTAGCTCGGCAGCCCCAATTGCCCGCCCGTGACAGAACTCGCGAAGTCGGTGCTGCGCGAGCCGACATAGCTCCAGGCGGCGCCGACAAATCCCTTGAAATTGGCGAATAGATCCCAGTCGTATTCGCTGTCGAGCGAAGTCCCCCACTTCGGGGCGTAGGGCAGCGGATCGCCGGAATTGCCGTTCACGAAAGGTGCGGGCGAGGTCAGCTTCGCGTCGGTGTACGCCCCCGTCCAGCTGAGGGTCAGGCCATGCATCGGAACATATCCGAAGGTCCATTCCACACCCTGCGATCGAGCCTTGCCGCCGTTGACGTTGATGCCGACGGTGTCGACGACTTCGAACAGCTGAATGTCTTTCCAATCGACGCGGAAGGCCGCGACGTCGATGGACAGCCGTCCGTCGAGCTGGGTCGATCGAACGCCGAGTTCAACATTGACCGTTTTGTCGGCGCCATATTCCTGCGGCACGCCGGGCGGCGGCGCGATGGGCTGCGCATTGGGACCACCCGGACGATAGCCCGTGGCGAGACGCGCATACACCATGGTGTTGGCATCGACGTGCCAGCGCGGCGCAATCGAATAAGTGAATACGTTGCCCTTGGAAGGGGTGGTGAAGGCCGTAGTGCCACCGCCCAGTAACGGACCGCCGATGCTTTCCGTGGCGGATTGTTCATTGCTCGAGTATCGACCGCCCGCCTGGATGTCGAATTGCGAATTGAAATGATAGGTGAAGTTGGCGAAGCCCGCCCACTCCTTATAAGTGGAATCCAGATGCACGGTCTCCAACTCGAGGCCTGCATACGGGTTGGGCAGCACAGTGCTCGGAAGCCCCACGCCGACCACATGTTGGGCCAGCGCGCCGGTCTCTCGAGTGTAGTAGCCGCCCACCTGCCATTCCAGCGTATTCGTCGTCGGCGACGCGAGGCGGATCTCCTGGGTGAACTTCTTCAAGCCTGCATTGTTGTCTTCGTAAAGGCCGATGCCGCCGAGGGCCTCACCATAAGTCACGCCAGGCGCAGCCAGTAGATTGGTCGCATCGCTCACGTAATCGAAATTCAGAATTCCGTAGCTGGTCGTGGACACGACGCTGAACGGCCCGGCATTCCAATCGATGGTCGCGTTATAGTTCTCGTACTTGGATTCGCTGGGTTCGCCGAGAACGCGCTGTTGCGTCAAGTCGCCGTGCTCGGGCTGCAGGGTCACGGGGTCGATATCGACGGCGTTGGTGCCATTGTACTTTGATTGCTGCGAAGTCGCCGTCAAGTGAATGGACAGATCATCCGTCGGCGCGTACAACAGCGCGGCCCGCCCGCCCTCTTTGTGGCCGTCATTGACGTCCTTTTTGCCAAGCGAAGGATCATCGATGTACCCGGCAACATCCTGGTCATAGCCGCTGACGCGCAGCGCCAGCTTGTCGCCGAGCGGCAGGTTGACGACGGCGCGTATGGCACCGCCGTTGCCGCCGTCACTGACACTCTCGCCCGTCGCCTCGACCTCGCCCGAGAATGTTCCCAGCACCGGCGCGGTTGAGACGAATTTCAGGAGACCGCCTTCGCTATTGGCGCCGTACAGGGTGCCCTGCGGCCCGCGCAGTACTTCGATCCGCTGCAGGTCCCAGGTGTCGAAGTCGCCGGTGATGATGGAGCCGTTGAGCAAGGCGTTGCTCGAGCCGAACGGCGACTCGTCCATGTACACGGCAACGGTCGATCCGACGCCGCCGGAGTTCTGGCCGCGCAGAGTCAGGCGGGTGAGTCCGGGCTGGGAGCTGGTGATGGATAGGCCCGGCACCAGCGCCGCGTAGTCGCTGAAATCTCGGGCCTGCAGCTTGTCGAGGGAATCGCCGGCCAGCGCGGTCACACTCATGGGCACGTTCTTGAGGGGCTCTTCGCGCTTCTCCGCCGTCACGACAATGGTGGTCAGCGCATCAGCATCCATCGCCGGAGTTGCGTCAACCGCCCGGCTCTCCTGCGATAGCAGAGGTCCGGCCACGCCCAAGGCGCTGAGAATTGCCAGTTTGAGTGTCATATTCATGATGTATCCCCTGTCTTGTTCTGTGTTTGCACGCTCGCGGACGTGCTCGATGCCGGCGGTTTTCGTCGGCGACGCCATTCATCCCTTGAATGTCGTGGTTGGGCGAGTATGATCCTGCATAGAGAATTGTCAACCAAACTTCTCTATTCAGGCGCGTTCGTATCGGGCCCGATAGTCCGCGGCGCGGCCGCGGCGATTGGCGCTGGACGCGTCAGTTCGGCACTGCAACGCCGCGGTTGACCTGTCGCTTTGCATCTGTATGCTTCCGGGCTCGAATGCCAGCTAATAACTCAATGATCCTGATTGGAAATTCCTGACATGGACGTAAAAGCGCGCCACTCGACTCTGGGAAGCCTGCTGCGCGCGCTGCGCCTGCGGAACAAGTGGACGTTGAAAGAAATGAGTCAACACACGGACATCCCTGTCTCGACGCTATCCAAGGTCGAGCATGATCGGCTGACTCTCACCTACGACAAGCTGGTGCAGCTCAGTCAACGGCTCAACATTCGAATATCGGAGCTATTTGCCGATACCACCACGGGAACCGCTGAACCGGCCGTAACCGCCCGCCGCAGCATCGGCCGGACCGAGGACGCGGTACGCGTCAACACCAAGAATTACGACTACTACTATTTCTGCCCCGAATTGCGCCGCAAACGCATGATCCCGATCGTGACGCGCATCCGCGCAAAGAGTGCCGAGGAATTCGGATCCCTGGTGCACCATTCGGGCGAAGAATACATCTATGTCCTCGAAGGCAGCATCAAAGTGCTGACGGAATTCTACGATCCGGTGATTCTCACCGTGGGTGAGTCGATCTACATCGACAGCAACATGGGCCATGCCTACGTCACCGCCGACGGAGGCGAGGAAGCCGTGGTCCTGGGCGTGTGTTCGAGCACGGATGAGAGTCTGCTCGAGTCGTTGCTGTCGTTGCACGGCGATGCGACCCCCACCCAGCCGTCCAAGGGGGCGGATCGGCCGCGCCCCGCCGCCAAGGCGGTCAAGGTCCGCAAACGCTCCTGACGCCGAATCCCACGCTTCTGTTAGAGAAGCGGGACGATTTGCAACGCGAGATCCCTTTCCGCAGCCTGCTGCTTCTCGAGCGGAATGCGGGCGTATACCGCAATTTTGAAGGCGCTGTTGCCTTTCTTGACGATCAGGCTGACGAGCTTGTCGGTACCGAAGTAATAGGCTTCATCCCCGACACCGCTGACCGGGGTGGCGGACACCGACTTCCCGACGGCAGCCAGTTTTTTGCCGCTCTCGTACTGTTCGAGACCCTGCAAATTGAGCGTAACCGTTCCACCGCCGTCCGTGGTGGCATTCCAGCTGCATGTCTTCTTGAAGGTCGGCGCCACGTACGTGCCCGAGCCCACCGGGATGCCCAGCGCGGCACCTACTTGCTCCGCCGTGAGCAAGGAGCACGCATCGCGCAGCGGCGCGGCGTTCGCCGCCGGTGCAATTACGGCGACGACCATGAAGGCCGCGATGACTTGCGCGGTATGGCGGCTTGTCGACAGCATGGCACAGCTCCTTTGCAGCGAATGGCGTCCCTAAACTAGCATGCCGCCTCGGTCTATGCAGGCGGCGAATTCGCGGCGGACGGATCCGGCGGCGCCGTGCTGGAACCGCTCAACAGCAGCAGAAGTTTCTGGTGAACGGCGTCGGTCAGGAGAACACGCACGGCCAGGCGTTCGGCAATCGTAAAGACGACCAGCACGCCCTCGGCCAGCACCGTCGTCTGCACGTCGGCTGCGGTAAAGAACTTCTGCAGATTGGCGGGCTCGCTCGCCAGCAGCGCGGGCAGCAGCTGCTCTTGGGCCTTGCGCGCCAACTCAACGGTATGGTTGTCGGTAGAACTGCGAAAACCGATGCTCAGTGAGCCGTCGGAAAGAATTGCCGCACTACCCAGCTCGGACGCGCGCATTTTCATGGCTTAACCTGCTTCGTTCAAGTCGATATGCTCTAATCTATCACTCATTGGCCGGCCGGTTCAGCGATGCCGCTTGACGAATTGCACACCGAGTTTCTGTTTGCCTACGGCACACTACAGCTGGAAGCCGTGCAGCTGGCGACGTTCGGACGTCGGCTGGCCGGCGCCGCCGATGCACTGCAGGGCTACGCATTGGTCCCGCTGAAAATCGACGATGCGGCGGTGATCGCCGTCAGCGGCAAGGAGTATCACACCATGGCCCAGTTCACGGGACGTGCGGCCGACGTCGTTTCCGGAATGGTCTTTGCGCTAACGCCTGAAGAAATTCGCCGCGCCGACGGCTACGAAGTGGCGGCCGTCACACGCGCGACCGTGGTTCTGCGTTCGGGAATGCGTGCCTGGGTGTATGTCGATGCTCGGTCGGCGACTACCGGTTAGCGGGCGGAATCTCCGACACGTTCAGGGTGCCGCGCAATTCATATCGGGACCATTCGGTGCGCAGCACGTAACCGTCGGCGGCATACAGCTCCGACCAGCCGCGATAGCCTGCATCCATGCTGCCCCCGCGGCCTGCCGCGGGCGCCGGCCCGCCATGCCGCTTCATGAAATCCGCAATACGCTCCTGATGATCCGCAGACAATCGTTCCGGGGACTCATCGTCGTCGCCGGAAGCCGCCGCCTGAATCGGTCCGATTTGCATACCCCAACAATGCTGGTACTCCATCACGCACCTCCACAGCCGGCATCCCCTCAAAATAACCAAAACCGACCCTTGTTACAATCCGCACTGGTGACCCACTCTAATCCTGCAGCATCGTCTTGAACGGCAATTCAACGTTCGACTACGTCATCATCGGCGCAGGCACCGCCGGCGCGCTGATGGCGAACCGGCTGAGCGCCGACCCTAAGTCCCGCGTGCTGTTGATCGAGGCCGGTCCGCGCGACAATTACCACTGGATCCACATCCCGGTGGGATATCTGTACTGCATCGGCAATCCGCGCACGGACTGGATGTACAGCACCGAGCCCGACGCCGGCCTCAATGGCCGCAGTCTGCGCTACCCGCGCGGCAAAATCGTCGGTGGATGCTCCAGCATCAACGGCATGATTTACATGCGGGGGCAGTCGCGTGACTATGACCTTTGGGCCGAGCTCACGGGCGACGACACATGGAACTGGGCCAACGTACTGCCGGCCTTCAGGCAGCATGAGGATCACTATCTCGGGCCCGGCGATGATCCGGAGTTCGCCCACTATCACGGCGCCGGCGGCGAATGGCGTGTCGACAAACAGCGGCTGCGCTGGGATGTGCTCGATGCCTTCGCGCAGGCCGCGCACGAAACCGGCATTCCGCGCAGTTCCGATTTCAACCGCGGCAACAATGACGGCGTCGGCTACTTCGAGGTCAACCAGAAGAACGGCTGGCGCTGGAACAGCGCGAAGGCCTTTCTGCGGGATTCCTGCTATCGCCGGCGCAATTTCACTCTGTGGACTCATGCCCAGGTAACACGCATCAACGTGACGGTGCAGAGCGACGGCCGGCGGCGCTGTACCGGCGCGCAAGTGTGGGACGGGCGTCAAATGTCGGCCGTGCACGCCGCGCGCGAAGTGATCCTGTGCGCCGGCAGCATCGGGTCGCCGCAGATCCTGCAGCTCTCCGGCATCGGCCCGGCGGACCTGCTGCGCAGGCATGATATCGACGTCATCCTCGACGCTCCCGGTGTGGGTGCGAATTTGCAGGATCACCTGCAGATTCGGGCCGTCTTCAAAATCGACGGTGCGCCGACGCTCAATGTGCTGGCTGCATCGCTGGCTGGAAAAGCCAGGATGGGTTTGGAGTATCTGCTCAAGCGCACGGGTCCCCTGAGCATGGCGCCTTCGCAGTTGGGCGCCTTTACACGAAGTTCACCGGAAAAACCCTGGCCGGATCTCGAATACCATGTGCAGCCGCTGTCGCTCGACGCTTTCGGCGATCCGCTGCACGCCTTTCCCGCTTTCACGGCAAGCGTGTGCAATCTGAATCCGAGCAGCCGGGGCACGGTGCGCATCAAGTCGCCCCGCTTCGACACCGCACCGGCCATCGTCACCAACTATCTGAGTACCGACGAGGATCGAGAAACGGCGGTCCGCTCGCTGCGGCTCACGCGCCGCATCGTCGCCCAGCCGGCGCTGGCGAAGTACCGGCCCGAGGAGTGGAAGCCGGGCGTGGAGTATGAGAGCGATGAGGACCTGGTGCGGCTGGTGGGCGACATCGCCACCACCATATTTCATCCCGTCGGCACCACCAAAATGGGCGCTGCGGCCGATCCCATGGCGGTTTTGGATGCAAGGCTGCGGGTGCGCGGCATTGCGGGTCTGCGAGTGGTGGACGCGGGCGCCATGCCGACCATTACCAGCGGCAATACCAACAGTCCAGCGCTGATGATGGCTGAGAAGGCCGCCGCGTGGATTCTGGCCGAGCGCGGGCTCTGACTCAACGGCGTGACGAAGCGGTCCCCGCGGGAGGTTCGGAGTCCACGACCTGCATCATGTGTCCGGTCGATTTTCGGGTAATCGCTTCATCAGTGACCAACACCGTCGTTCCAGTGGTCAGCACTGCATTGAGGCGGCTCACGAAATCGGCGGGCATTTTGATTCTGGCGACGGCGGTCGGATCCACATCGGTACCGGCCTCTTCCAAGTGTCCGGGCACGCCGATTCTCAACCAGCGAAACTTGGCGGGATCGGGAACGTACACGCTCGCGGCGGCAGGACTGACACCCTCGGTCAGCACCAGAGCATGAGTGGCGAAGGGCTCGTCGCCGGTGATGGTGAGCCGCGCTCGGCCGATCTCGATTCCATTGCGGTATACGACTACGCGCCGGCTCGCCCGGCTGATCACGATGCTGAGCGGCCCGCTCGGCGAGGCATCGGGCTGCCAGCGGGCGTCTTCCGTAGGATCCAACGGGACACGCTCGATCGGTTTGCCGCCGACATCGCTGACCGGCGCGAGATAACCCGGATGAGCCACCCTCTCTGGCTGAGTCGCGTCGCTCGCGATGACCACGGTCATTCCAGCCGGCGAAGTCTCGTAGAGTAGCCGCGCGAACTCGCTGGGGAGGTGGATGCATCCATGTGATTCAGGATAGCCCGGCAGCCCCCCTGCATGCAGAGCGACACCGCCCCAAGTCAGCCGCTGCATGTACGGCATCGGCGCGCTGTTGTAAATCGTCGAATAATGTTCCTTCTGCTTTTGCAGCACGGTGAATACGCCGGTGGGAGTGGCATGTCCGGGGCGCCCGGTGCTGACCGATGTGGCGCCGATGAGAATGCCGTTGCGGTACACGTAGGCACGTTGTTCGGTGACGCTGACGACCATGACCACAGGACCTGAAGTCACCACGGCGGCCATCCACAGGAACTCGCCTTTTTTCAGCTGATTGATGGGAGTGTCGACCGCCACGGAGGCCTTCGCTCCCCAAAACGGCACGCCGGCGCCCCACGCTGCCAAGCAAAGCACGGCGCCGGTCATTCCGAGCAGCAGTCGAGGGACAGGAGGCACCTGCCGATACTAGGTGAACTTCGCAGCCTCTTAAAGGTCCTATAGGTCCTACTCGCCAAGACTCGCGGCGGCAACAAATTTTGGTATTTTCGCGTCGATTATTTCTTGGGACTGCAATGGCGACGATTGCGGCTGCTGCGGCGCGGCCGGTCGTTGCCCGCAGCAGCATCGTCCCTGGCCCAGTGACGCCCAGACTGCTGACGCGCGCGCTTGACGCTTTGCAGCAGCATCGCGGCAGCCTCGCCAAACGAGATCTGATCGGCATCGCGGATTTCTCCCTGCCTTCCTGCGTGCCGAGATTTCACCTCGTGAATGTGGAAGATGGCAGCGTGACTTCGCATCTGGTGGCGCATGGCCGCGGCTCCGACCCCGCGCACACCGGATGGCTGGAGCGCTTTTCCAATGAACCACGCTCGAACGCGACGTCTGCGGGAGCGTACAAAACCGACGGCGAATACATCGGCGGTCACGGCCGCTCCGTCCGGTTGACAGGACTCGACTCGAGCAATGACAACGCAGAATCGCGCGCCATCGTGATCCACGGCGCTTGGTATGTGAGCGATGAGATGATCAGGGACCGCGGCATGCTCGGCCGCAGCCAGGGATGCTTTGCCGTGGCACTGTCGAGTCTCGACGAAGTTCTCGCGAAGCTTGGGCCCGGACGGCTGATCTACGCAGACAAGGCCTGATCGCCAAGCTATCACCGGCGCCGGCCGGTCAGCGATTATTCCAAGGAAAACCCGCGGCGAGCGTCATCTGGTGATTGACTGGAAAGCGCCGCGGAAAAAACCCGCTGCTCGACTGCGTTCCCGATTGTATCCGGGTCAGCGCGGCATCCAGATCGCGCAGATCCGTCATCGTCAGCCAGGGCGCCGACATCCGTTCGTCGGCCCGGCAGCAGTGCGCGGTCCAAATTCTGGCGTCCGCGGGCAGCGTCGTCAGCAGCGCCCGCGTCGTCGAGCGATATTCCGCAAGGCTGGCTCCCGGCAGGAACGCATACAGGGTCGTGGGGTAGATGAAATCTCCCGCAAACAGCTGATGCGCGGCCGCATCGTACAGGGCAACCGAGCTGTGCGTGTGGCCGGGCACATGGATGACCTGCAGCCGCCGGCCGCCGAGATCGATGGTGGCACCGGATTTTACCCAGTCGGTCACGATGAACGTCGGCGGCGGCAGTCCGTCGATCATGCCGAGGAATTCGTAGCGGCCGGGAGTCAGACGGTCATGGCGGACATCGGCGCGCGTGGCGGGCAGATCGATCATCGCCACCGCCGTGAAAGGCGCGATGCCGCCGGTGTGATCGTAATGCAGATGCGAGGGCATCACGGTCACCGGCAATGGCGTGAGACGCGCAACCACGCCGCTGATGTCGCGCGTGCCCGAACCGGCATCGAACAGCAGCGCCCGACGTTGGCCCACTAAGAGATAAGAGTAGTTGGCCTGATAGTAGCGAGGTTCGCCGATGGCGTACGTGTTGGCGTCGATCTCTTGGACCGCCCAGTAGTCATCCACCATCCGGCCGGCGGCCAGATCCGGCTTCGCGGCCTCGACGATGGCGTGAGGTTCGATGAGCGCCGACAGTTCGGCGTAGAGATAGGGAGCAAAGGCGAGGGAGACGCTCGCCAAGACCGCAGCGGCCGCTGCTGCCCAGACCGCAACCTTCACCAACCGCAGGGCTATGCTCAATCGCCGCCTCCATGCCGTTCGTTCAATGCAAGAGTGACATACAAACATGGGACGCGCGCCGCAAAATGTTGTTGAATGGCCGCAAACCCTGGAGGGATATGTGCCGCGCAATCTGCTGAACCGCCGCGAAGTCATTGCCTCGATTGCCGCCGCGACCGCCGCGGCGGCGTTGCCGCGGCTTCTTAGCGCCGCACCGGCCCCGGTTCTCGATTTTCTCATCGTCGGGGACTGGGGGCGAAACGGCACCAATCACCAACGCGAGGTCGCCGCGCAAATGGGCAGGACAGCGGACAGTGTCGGCGGCCGCTTCGTCGTATCGGTGGGCGACAACTTCTACGAGAACGGCGTCGAGTCCCCTTCAGATCCGCAGTGGCGCTTGTCCTACGAAGACATTTATTCGGCACGCTCGCTGCAGATTCCTTGGTACGTCGCGCTGGGCAACCACGACTATCGGGGCGCTCCGCAGGCGCAGATCGATTACTCGAAGACCAGCCCCCGCTGGCGAATGCCCAGCCGCTACTACAAGGTGCCGGGCAGCGACCTGGGCGCGCCGCATCTCGATCTCTTTGTGATCGACACCTCGCCCCTGGTCCACCAGTACCGCGAGAACGTGCACAGTGTGATCGCGGAAAACGTGGCGAGCCAGGATGTGACGGCGCAACTGCACTGGCTCGACGAGGAGTTGGCCAAGTCGGCGGCGGCTTGGAAATTGGTGGTCGGTCATCACACCATCTACTCGGGCGGAGATCATGGGAACACGCCGGAGACGGTGCAATTGATCGAACCCCTGCTGCGCAAGCACCGGGTGCAGGCGTACATCAACGGCCACGATCATGACTTGCAGCACATTCGCCGCGGCGGCGTCGACTACATCTGCTGCGGCGCGGGCTCCGAGGTCAGGCCAGTGCGGCCCGTCGAAGGAACCAGGTTTTATCGGGGCCAGCCAGGCTTCGCGGCCATGCGCTCGAACCCGGATGAGCTCACGGTCGAATTCCGCGACTTCACGGGCGCAAGCCTCTATCGATCATCGATCCCACGCGAAGGCAAGGCGGTCTCTAGGGCGGCCTGAGCGATGCGTCCACGGTCAAGGCACGAAGTCGACCGCGAGGTCGCGCGTGTCGGCACTTCCCCGATCATCGACCGCGCGCAGCAGGTAGTGTCCTGCTTGGGAAGGCAACCAGGCCAATCCCTCACCGAACGCCGCTCGTCCCAGATAGGCGCTACCGGCAAACCAATACACCGCCTGCGTGCCCGCGGCGGCATCCGCGCGCAGCGACAGCGGCGCCATATGATTGATGCGCATGGTGTACACCAGTCCGCGCACCGGCGAGACGATTTTGGGTCCTTCGCGATCATCGGCCTCTGCTGGTCCGGTCCCGCAGTCCGGCGCAGGCGGGGCGACGCGGCGCGGCATGCCTGCCTCGCGGAACAGCCGCAGCATGTCCGAAGTCCAAAATTCATAGACTTCCTCGCGCACCCCGGCGCCCGGGCCGCAAACGCGCCGGCCCGCGCCGTCCAAGTACACGATGCGGTGCAGGATGGACATGCGGATCGGAGATTTTCCCGGGATGTACCAGGTGCTGAGGGTTTGCGGACAGGCGGCATTCGGTAGATCGCCGCTGGCCGCGCACACCTCGACGCGCGCGACATTGGCCGGCGTGGCTCGGACGAAGTCCCCGGCATCCCGTCCCTGGCTGCGCAGGGCATCGACGATACGAAACAGCAGCGGCGCGGCGGCCTGCACGCCGACGAATGCTGGGTTGCCCGAATTGTCGAAATTGCCGATCCACACCACCAACACATAGCGGCCGAACACCGCCACCGACCAGGCATCGTGAAAGCCCCAGGACGTGCCGGTCTTCCATGCCACGGCGGGAACGGCGGGCTGTCCGGTGTCAGGACGCGGATTCTTTTTCAACATGTCGAGCACGATGAAGCTCGCCTCTTCCGACAGCAGCTGCTCAGACGATGGCGGGACCATTGCCGCCACCGACTGCACGCGAGGCAGGCGGCCGCCGTTGAGCAGCATGGCGTACAAGCGGGCAAGCTCCTCCATTGACACTTCGCCGCCGCCGAGTGCGAGCGCAAGACCGTAGTGCCGTTCACTCTGCAGGCGCGACACCCCGGCCGATTTTAGAAAATCATACAGACTGGGACGCGACAACTGGCTCGCCACCATCACGGCGGGCACATTGCGGCTGCGGATCAGCGCATCCTCAGCGGCAATCGGCCCGACAAATCGGCCGTCGAAATTCTCGGGATTGAAGGGTCCAAAGAAGGTCGGCACGTCCTTGAGGATGGTACGCGGGTGCAGCAAACCCTGATCCAGGGCTAATCCATAGACGAAGGGTTTCAGGGTCGAGCCCGGCGATCGCTTGGCGGTCACCGCGTTGACTTGACCGTCGATCTCGGCGTCGCGGTAATCGGCCGACCCCAGGTAGGCGCGTACCAGCGCACGGCCATCGCTCACCTCCAACAGCAACGCACCGGCGTTGCGGATACCCACCGCCGACTGCCCGCCGATGTAGTCGTGCAAAATGCGCTCCACGGTACGCTGATCCTTGAGATCGAGCGTCGTGCGCACCTCCCCGTCGGCCTGACGCAACAGCGCGTCGGTGAAATGCGGCACCAGAAACGGCAGCTGTTCGGGACCGCGCGAAGGCACTGCCGCAGCGATCTCGCCGGAGAAACGCGCGTCGCCGGGCTCGCGCGCCAGCCAGTGTGACCACAGCCGGCGCCGCGCATCCGCCAGCGCAACGTTCGCGGCCGCGGTGGGAGTCGGACCAAGACGGCGTTCGCGCGGATTCTGCGGAATGACGGCCAGCGTCATCAGCTGCGGCACCGACAGGCGCGCGACCGGCGCGCCGAAATAAATCAGGCTCGCCGCTCCCACTCCCTCGACGTTGCGCCCATAGGGAGCAAAGTTCAGATAGGCCTCGAGGATGTCATGTTTGCTGTAGCGCATCTCCAGCCACAGGGCGAGCGCCGCTTGGCGCAACTTGCCCGGCACATTACGCGTATCCAGCCGATACAGGCGCCGCGCCAGCTGCATGGTGATCGTCGATGCCCCGAATTGCCGGCCGCCGAGACAATCCTGAACCGCGGCCCGCGTCAGCGCGAGCGGATTAACCCCGGGATGGCGGTAGAACCAACGGTCTTCGTACAAGATGACGGCCGCCGGTAGACGCTGCGGCATCTCATCGAGGCCCACCCACAGCCGGTACTGTCCGTCGCCGGCCAGGGTCAGGCGCAGCAGTTCGCCGTTTGCCGCACTAATGGCGGCGGATCCGGGCGCCAGCGCGCGCAGCGGCGCCTTCGGCCACGTGCGTGCAATGAGGATCGCCGCGACACCGATCAGCAGCGCGCCCAACGCCAGGAGACCCAAGGTTCGAGCGATTTTTCGAATGAGTTGCGCCTTCATTGGACCGCTCGGTTCAGTTCTTTCCCGGCCGCTGCACGATCACGCGGCTAGCGCCGGCGCGCGCTCGCAAAGACCGGTCGTACATGGATTCGGCATAGCTCGGCGGCACCAGAAACGTGCCGGCATTGGTCGCGCGGATTTGATACCGATATTCCGCAAGGTCTTTCGACAGTGCGCCGTATAGGACCACGCGATCCTCGCGCACGTCGGCGTACTCCGGATGCCAGGTTCCGCCATTTCCTAAGCGATTGAACCACGGCCGCGGGGACGGCGCCTCAGCGTCGGCGGGCGTCTGCAGCACCGGCTCGAAGCCGCCCGGCAGCAGGTCGGTCACAGCCACGTTCCCGATGAAGTCCGCATCGATGGCGCGCAGGCGCAGCCGTACGCTGATTTCATCGCCGGTATGCACGCTGGTGATGGGCTGCCCCTGCGCATCCAGGTATTCGCGGACGATCTCGATTCCCTGGCGCAGCTCGCCGGCCGGCGGGCTGCGGTCGAAGCCCGCATTGGTGACGGCGAAGAAGCCGGCGAGTCCCGTGTCGTTGACCAGGTGCAATTGCTTGCTGCCGCCCTGGTAGCGGCCGCGCAGAATCAACTGTCCCTTGAGCTCGAGCGCCGTGCTCTTGCCGTCCACCGCCGTTTCCGCCGCCGCGAATTTGTCGAGCCCATTGGTGGGAACGCTGGTGGCGTAGGCATCGAAGGCCATAGTCAGCAGCGCCGCGGACAGGGTGTTGTACTGACCGCGGCCGAGCGGCGCCACCAGCGCCTGCAAGGCCTGCGCCTTCAGGGCGCGGGACTGCTCGGGAAAATGACGTGACAAGAGATAGAGCACCCCGGCGTCGCGCACCGTGTCGTCATAGTAGAACGCAAAGCGTTGACCGCTGACGCTGCCGAGTTGCGCCGCCAGGCCCTCGATCAGGGGGGCTGCTTCGCGTTCCTGGCGCTGCAGCCGATACACGGCGGCGAGATAGCCCGCCGTCACGTCGGATTTCCAGAGTTTGGGATAACGTGCATCCAAGGTCTCGCGCAAGCCGGCGACGATGGGGGTCGTGATCATTCCCCGCCGGGTCAGAAGATAGGTTGCGTAGGCGCGCTTTCGCAGATCTTCGAGGCGCGCCGATCCGTCGTCCGCCACCGGGCTCGCGGCATAGTGTTGCAGCCACACCAAGCCCTTCTGCAGCAAGTCCTCGGGAATGGCTTCACCGCGCTCCTTCGCGTCGATCAGCCAATGCATCGCGTAAATCGACGCGAACTCGTCGGCTTCAACCGAGGCTGACCACAGGCCGAAACCGCCTTCGGCGTTTTGCCGGCCGCGCAGTACCGCGACCAAGGCGGCGGTTGTTTCGGCGCGCGGATGATTCTTGGCGGCATCGGCTCGGGCCAATTCCGGCCGCGCCCCGGCGATGAGTGCCGCGAAGCCGCGGCTGACGAGTTGTTCCGTACAAAGATGGGGATAGTCATCGAGATAGTCACCGAGGCTCCCGGCAAGCACCAGGGGCACGGAGGAGACACCGACCTCGAGCTTGCGGTAGTTCGGGTACAGCGATCGGCCAATGGGGATGTCGGCGGCGGCAGCAAAGTAGCCGGCCATGACTTCCGTGACGTAAGGCGAGGCAGGACGCACACTGACGTCCGCCGTCAAATGTGCGGCGTGTCCCTGCCACGAGGCCGTGAACCGCACCGGTGCGGCGCCCAGTTGCGCTCGGGCGCGGAAGCGGAACAGCGCCACCGCCTCATGCCGTTCGCCGATGCGCAGTGTCAGCCGCGGCGGATCCACGGACTCCAGCTGCGGCGGCAACTCGGCGGAAATCTCGACGTCGGCCGCGGTTCCCGAACCCTCCACGGCGTTCGCGACGCCGACGCTCACCTCGAAGTCATCGCCGGGCGCAACCGCGACCGGCATATTCGGCGTCAATACAAATTCCCCGCGCACCAAGACTTGAGTTTGTGCCACCCCGATCGAGCGATCGTTGACAGCCAGCGCGAACACCTTGAGCGACCCGTTGAAACTGTCGGGCACGGTCCACGTGAACTCGCGATGGCCGTCGACGTCGACGATTCCCGACCAATACACCGCCGGCTTGTCGTGTTTTCTCTTGAAAGGATTGAGATTGCGCCGCAGTGCCGCCTCGCCGTCTCCGCCCGGCGCCGCCGCGGCGAGAATGCGTTTGAACTCCGGCAGGATCAAATCCAGGATCTGCGATGTCCTGACCTCGAGCGAGCACTTCTTGAAAAACTCGCTCAACGGGTCCGGCGGCTGATAGTGCGCCACCTGCAATATGCCCTCATCGACGGCGAATACGACGGCGCGGGCGGGATGGGCGCTGCCGAGATTGATGTGCATGGCCTCGCCGGGCCTGACTCGATCCGGCACCTGCAGGGTCAGCGCGTTGGTGCGCGCCGCGAGACTGGTGGCGAAAGGCACGACGCCGAAACTCAAGGGGCTGGTGAATATTTCCTCGGAAGCCGGATCGCGGATGAACTGCACGTTGACGTAGCCGTTCCCCTCGAAGTCGGCGGGCAGCCGGATCTTCTGCACCGAAGCCGTGGTGGCGCTCTTGAACCACTGCGCGGCGTAGACGTGATCGCGCTCGATGGTGATGAGTCCGGCGCCGGTATAGGGCGCCTTGATGCTGAGCTCGATCTCTTCTCCGGGCGCATAGTCCTTCTTGTTCAAGGTGATTTGCAGTTCAGCGTTGCGCTCCAAGGAGCGCGTCACGTTCGCCTGACCGACCACCGAGTATTCGACTCGATTCAGTTCCAGCCCCCCCGCATCGCGAATGAGGTAGGCGAATGTGCCCGGCGTATCCGTGGCCATAGTCAGCTCGAGGCCCGCCGCCGGTATGGTCATCGGCTCCTCGGACAACGGGATCTCTTTTTTTCGCGACTCGTATTGGTAGGTGCCGTTGTTTTGCCTGACCAGGACCGATACGAACTTCGTCTCGATGCGTTTGAGGGTGAGGCCGCCGGCCGCGGTCCTGCGGGCCTTCGGATCGATCGCTATCCAGGATACGAGGCGTCTGCTGCCGCGCGACAGGTACTGCAGATCTCCGTCGGTCTTGAACCCGACCAGGAACGGCAGCTCCGATACCAAGGCGGCCGCATCGGCGGTGACCGAGCGTCCTCCGGCGGGCTCGAACGCGCGGGCCAGCAAGTGCACCCGATAGGTGGCCTTCGCGTACTTGTTGAGTCCGAGATCGAACTCAGCACTTCCTTGCGCATCGGTATCGGCGTCGCGCAGTCGATCGCTGTAGCCGTCCTTGGCGCGCTGCGGATCGTAAAAACGGTAGTCGGGCAGGCTGCGGAACGCCGGAAACGCCGGCGCCA